>Ga0310123_10000054_pt1 | contig 91312 bp, 61 predicted proteins | sample CB6_AW_1057_MG_FD_203505 | JGI IMG/M metagenome (GOLD analysis project Ga0310123, IMG submission 203505) | Marine microbial communities from Western Arctic Ocean, Canada - CB6_AW_1057 | ecosystem: Environmental > Aquatic > Marine > Oceanic | place: Canada: Western Arctic Ocean | collected...
CAGGCCGCTTGCGAGGGTACCGCATCCCAGGTTCGCAGGACCGCAGGATTCCCCGTGAGCACCTCATCCGCTTCCTCAAGGAGCATGGGATGCCGCTGGGTGAACTCGAAGACGAAGCGATGGGCAAGGTGTTGCTCGTCGGCGTCGATCCGACCATCCGAGCCGGTATTTCCGACTTGCTCGACAGCGACGACTACAAGGTCGAAGCGGCGATGAGTGGATTCGAGGCCGGCATCCAGGCCGAGTCGCTGCATCCGGACTGTGTGATCGTCGATTTCGGAATGGGACGTTCCGAAGCCCTGATGATCGCCCAGAACCTTCGCAAGAACGGTGAGTACACCGAGACCGTACTGGTCGCTCTGCTCACCGACGACGATAACGCCAGTGGCTTCGACCGGACGATCTTCAACGAGACGTTCCGGAAGCCGTTCGACACGGCCCTGTTGGCCGAACGCGTCCGAACCCTGATCAGCCGCAAGAAGCAGCTGGCCTGATATCGGAAAACCGGGAAGGGCTTTACGGAAGAAACCCGCAGCACACAGGCCACAGGGATGATCCACGGATGAATTGACCGGCCATCGACCCCGGCCTTCCGAGACGACGCGGTTTCAAACCCAGGGAATGCCCGGCCAGGACGGCCGGACATTCCTTTTTTTTGTATTCACCACTTGTCGATCTCGACCTCACAAAACGTAAGGTCCACTGCAGACTGCACTCATTCTTCCCACCGCAGCCACCGCAGCCACCGCAGCCACCCCGCACACCATGCCCGACGACTCGATCAGTTTACAGATCGACACCAGGCCGCCCCGAGTCTCACGTCGGCTCCGCCTCGCTCTGGCGGGAATCGCACTGGTGGGGCTAATCGGAGTCGCCTCGACCCTGGACGCCGCCGGCGACTACCCCGGCCTGGGGCAGGGACCGGGTTTGACCGTCGACGAGATGTTCAACGTCGGCCAGGGCTGCCGGTTGGCAACGGGGACCTGGTACTGGATCCTGGGCGGTCTGACCAGCGAGCAACTCTACGGGCATCGCGACTACCTGCCCGACCACCCCCCCCTGGGGCGGATCGCATTGGGAGTCGCCCACCACGCCGTCACCTCCATCGTCGCACCTGCGCCATCGCCGCAGACGCCCTTTGCACCGACGGCCGCCCGCTTCGGATCGGCGATTGCCTTTGCGTGGCTGATCTACCTGGTCGGCAGAAGCGCCGCCGCATGGTACGGACCGACCCCGGGCATTTGTGCGGCCGTCGCGCTGTTGCTGATGCCCCGCCTGGTCGCTCACGCTCACCTCGCATCACTCGAGATGATGATCACCCTGGCTTACACCGCCGCGGTGCTGTCGCTGGCAAAGCGGTGGAACTCGAACGCGGCTCCAGGTTGGAAGGCGACACTGGTCCCCGGCCTGCTGCTGGGCCTGGCCCTGTTGACCAAGATCCAGGCCATCCTGCTGGTGCCTCCGGTGGTGGCCTGGGCGCTGTGGCGATTCCGGGCCCGCGGCATCGCCGCGTTGGCCTGCTGGGCGGGGATCGGTGCTGCGGTCTTCCTGGTCGGCTGGCCCTGGCTGTGGCTGGACCCCCTCGATCACCTCACCGAATACTTCGCCCGGACCACCGATCGAGCCCAACTCTCGGTCTTCTACCTGGGCGACAAGACTGCCGACACCGCCGTCGCCTGGCACTACCCGCTGGTGATGTTCGCCGTATCGGTCCCGCTGGGGCTGCATGTGCTGGCCGCCTGCGGGCTGGTGTCTCGGAGCTGGAAATGGTGGCAGGACCCCCCAGCGGTCCTGCTGGTGGCCTCGGTCGCCTTCCCGCTGATCCTGTTCGCCCTGCCGGGCATCGCCGTCTACGACGGAACACGGCTGTTCCTGGTCGTGTTTCCGCTGTGGGCGATCCTGGTCGGACGCGGCGTGCCGGTGGTGGCCACCTGGTGCCGGGAACACTTGACCCGCCTGCCACCCCTGACCGCCCGCCTGGTCCCCGCGGCACTCATGGCCTCGTCACTCTGGGGCCTGCTGGCCACCCACCCCTGCGGACTCTCGTTCTACAACCTCGCCGTCGGTGGCCCTCAAGGTGCACACGCCCTGGGGTTCGAACCCACCTACTGGGGCGACAGCCTGACCCGCAGCTTCCTGGCCGAAGTGGCAAAGCAGGTGCCCCGGGATCAGACGATCGCGGTGTTTCCTTCGCTGCACCCTCTGCAGTGGACCGAGTTTCCCAAGCACGTCCATGCCTGGGACGACTCATCCCCAACCCTGGCCCTGTACGGCACACCCGACGCGGCCGACGCACAATGGGTGATGATCTTCCGACGCAAGGCCGACCTGCCCGATTTCCTCAGAGACTCACCCCCGGGACTGGTTCCCGTCGCCGAGTTCCGCCGCAGCGGAGTGCTGCTGGCGGCACTCTATCGGAAGAGCCAGCAGGCTGCTGAATGACTCAGGTTCTACGGGAAACAGCGACGCAAGTGTCATCGGGACACCTATACTGATACCTGCTGATTCCAACCGAGCAGCCACAGCCCTCCCAGGTCATCAACCAGCCGGGATGGCTCACGTCGTTCGAGACCCGTTTCCCGCCCCGCGATCCACCGTATCCACCATGTCGGACCTGACCCACTTCGACGATTCGGGAGCCAGCCGCATGGTCGATGTCGGCGAGAAACCGATCACCCGCCGGGTGGCGGTCGCCGAGGCGGTGGTGAGCATGCAGCCGGAGACTCTGGAGTTGATCCGCGGGGGGTCGGTGGGCAAGGGTGACGTCTTCGAGGTGGCTCGCCTGGCGGGCATCGCCGCGAGCAAGCGGACCTCGGAGCTGATCCCGTTGTGCCACCTGCTGCCGCTGGACTCGGCCCAGGTCGATTTCAGCTGCCCCGACGAGCGGTCGGTGCGGATCGAGGCCCGCGTGGCGAACCAGGGTCGGACCGGGGTCGAGATGGAAGCTCTGCTCGCCGCGTCGGTGGCGGCGCTGACCGTCTACGACATGTGCAAGGCGGTGGATCGCGGCATGCAGATCGATCGCGTGCGGCTGCTCGAAAAGTCCGGCGGCCGCAGCGGCCACTATCTCCGCGATGACGCGGGTGAGTCGGAGAGCTAGAGCGTGCTGGCCGGACCGATCTTCACTCGCGAAGCGACCACCGCACCCCGCCAGCTGCGGCACTTCCTGGTCCGAGCCGGCTACGTCGCCGCGCTGTTCGTGCTGATGTACACCGCCGACCAGGCGGTCTTCGGATGGCAACAGGTCCGCAGCATCGGAGACACCGCACGCTTCGGCAGCCTGCTGTTCGCGATCTTCTCGCTGGTCCAGCTGCCGCTGGTGCTGTTCTTTGCCATGATCTTCTGCGCCGGCAGCATCGCCCAGGAAAAAGACCGCCGCACGCTGCTGTTGCTGCTGATGACCGACCTCTCCGCCAGAGAACTCGTGCTCGGCAAGCTCACAGCCAGCCTGCTGATCGTGATGGTGCTGATCGGAGTCTCGACCCCGGTCTTCTTCCTGGTGCAGCTGTTGGGTGGAGTCAGTTGGGAGCAGATCGTGTGGGTGCTCTCACTGTGCGTCGCGGTGGCGGTGGCGTCCGGAAGCTGGGGGGCGCTGGTCGCGTTCTGGCGCGAAAAGACGTTTCAGACGCTGGCCATCGGAGTGCTGGGAATCGTCGGCTTCCTCGGCGTCGTCGAAGCCTCGGTGGCACTGCTCGGGGAACTCGACTGGCTCACGGCACTCAACCCGTTTCGCACCCTGCTGACGGTGCTCGACCCCTTCGCGCGGGACCGCGACCCCGTCGCATTCCGCTCGATCGTCGCACTCACCGGACTCGGCCTGGCCCTGATCGGCATCACCGTCTGGAGACTCAGGGCCTGGAACCCGTCTCGAACCACCTACGTGCAGCCCGAACAGGAAATCGATGCGAGCTCGGGCGAGACGCGGGTCAGGCACCGCAGGATCTGGTCGAATCCGGTGATCTGGCGCGAGATCCGCACTCGGGCCTACGGACGCAAGGTGCAGTTGATCAAGTTGGCCTACCTGCTGCTGGCCGCGGCGGTCGCCTTCGTACTCGCCAACGACGACGGCCGCAGCCTGCTGATGAACCGGATCCCCCCGGGCAGCCTCGGAGTGGTCGGGTTGTCGCTGTTGAGCCTGCTGCTGATCAACGCCCAGGCGGTCACGTCGCTGACCAGCGAACGCGACGGCAAGACACTCGATTTGCTGCTCGCCACCGACATCTCCGCCGGTGAGTTCATCTACGGAAAACTGGGTGGGATCGCCTACAACACCAAGGAACTGATCGTTGTCCCGCTGGCACTGGCCGCCTGGCAGGCGGCCGCCGGCGACATGCTCTGGGAAACCTTCGCCTTCCTGGTGCTGGGGTTCTCGACCCTGGTCGCCTTCGCCGCGATGCTCGGGCTGCACTCCAGCCTGACCTTTGAAGGCTCGCGAGCAGCCATCGGTAACAGCCTGGGAACCCTGTTCTTCCTGTTCATCGGTATCTTCATCTTCCTGATGCTGCTGGTCGAAGCCAGCGGGTCCCTCGCCTCGCAACTGCTCAGCTTCGTCGTCTTCATCGGCCTGGGCAGCATCTGCCTGTGGGCCAGCCTGACCCACAAGAACCCCTCGCCCGCACTGACCCTGGCGGCCAGCTGGCTGCCGTTCATGACCTTCTACAGCATCACCGAATTCCTCCGCGAGGGGACCCTGAGCGTCTGCCTGGCAATCGTGGCGGTCTACGGGTTCACGTCGCTGGCGATGCTGGTCCCGGCCGTCAGTGCCTTCGACGTGGCACTGGGGCGGACGACGGGAGACCGCGGTTGAATGGGGCTGAATGAGATTGAATGGTTGAGTACCTGTTGAGACGGGACGGATAGCGGTGCCTGGAGCGGAAAGCTGGTTCCCCGCGATCCTGGCGATGGTGGGACTCGTCCTGGCCAGCGGGTTCTTCTCGTCCAGCGAGACCGCCCTGTTCTATCTCTCGCGAGACGACCTGCGCGCCTTCCGCGTGGGACCGCGTCGACAGAGGCTGGTGGCCGGGTTGCTGGCCAACCCCGACCGGCTGCTGACCGCGGTCCTGTTCTGGAACCTGCTGATCAACCTGACCTACTTCGCCCTCAGCATTGCGCTCGCCCGCGAGGTCAGTTCCCGGAACCCCCAGGACTTCCCCGGGGGGGCCGCGACCGTGATCCCGTTGCTGAGCCTGCTGGGGATCATCCTCTTCGGAGAAGTCCTCCCCAAGAGCCTGGCGGTCGTGTTCCGAAGACGGCTGGCCACCTGGCTGGCCTGGCCGCTGGCGATCAGCGTGAGAATCTTCGATCCGATCGCGCCCGTGTTCCTGGCCACGACCGAGTTCCTGCACAGGGTCTTCTGGCCGCACGTGACCGTCGAACCCGCTCTCGAAGCCGACGACCTCGAACAGGCCGTCGACAACTCGGCCGCGACCGCCGAGGTGGTCACCCAGGAACGCCAGGTGCTACACAATATCCTCGATCTCGGAGAAATCTCGGTCGAGGAAGTGATGCGGCCGCGAGGCACCTGGGTCACGCTGCCGCTGCCAATCCACCTCGACGACCTCGACTCTCGTGCCCTCGAGACCGGGTTCGTGGTCGTGGGAGGCGACCGGGAGATCGTCGAATCGATCATCCCGCTGGATCACCGTGTCTCGCTCCCCACCAGGCACCTCGAACGACTCGCCGAGGAGGTGATCCCGGTGCCGTGGTGTGCCCGGCTGGCGCCGGTGCTCCAGCGGATGCGCGACACCTTCTCGGGCGCCGCCTGCGTGGTCAACGAGTACGGAGAAGCCGTCGGCATCATCACGCACGACGACATCCTCGATACCATCCTCTCGCCGGAGCCCAGTCGAGCCCGCCGACTGCTGCGGCGCGAACCGGTCGAAGAGATCGGGGAGGGCCGGTTCGAAGTCGAGGCTCTGACCACGCTGAGGTACCTCTCGAGACGACTCGAACTCGACTTCGAACCCGATCCCGAAGACCAGATCACCGTCAGCGGGCTGCTGCAGGAACAGCTCGAGAGGGTGCCGGTGGTGGGTGACGAGTGCCATTGGCAGGGACACCGCATCCGGGTGATCGAAGCCTCCGGACGCGGACCGGTCAAGGTGCTCATCGCCCACGAGGACGATCCGCTTGATGACCTTCCCGACGACCTTCCCGACGACCTCCCTGACGACCACCCCGACGACCACCCCGACGACCACCCCGATCAAGCCGCGGGAGATTCCGACTGATGACAGTTGCTGCCGCGCTGGCGGTCTTCGCACTGGGACTGTGGCTCTCGGCCTTCTTCAGCGGGGCCGAGACCGGGTTCTACCGGATCAGCTTCGTGCGTCTGAGCATCGATGCCCACGCGGGCGACCGATCGGCCCAGCGAGTGCTGTGGTTCGCTCGACACCCCGCGGCCTTCGTCGCCACCACGCTGGTCGGCAACAACGTCGCGAACTTCCTCGCCGCTCAGGGAGTCGCAATGGCCGTGGTCGCCATCGTCACCGCACCGGGAGTCCTCTGGGAAATCGGAGGCACCCTGGCCATCGCACCGGTCGTGTTCATCTTCGGTGAACTGATGCCGAAAAACCTCTATTTCCGTTCCCCCCAGAAACGTTTGCTCCGCAACGCGCCTCTGTTCGGAGCCTTCTTCTGCCTCTTCGCACCGCTGAGCGCCCCCCTGATCCTGCTCACCAGTTGGCTCGGCCGATTCGGAACCACCGATCAGCACGCCACGCCGCTGGTCTTGGGCCGCAAGAGACTCGAGCAGGTGCTCGAGGAAGGACACGAGCAGGGACTGCTGGCCGACGTCCAGAACCGACTCGTCGGTGGACTGCTCAATTCCGGCCGGGCACCGGTCGAATCCAGCTTCGTGCCCCGCCACCGAATCCCCGGCCTGCCCCAGTCCGCCTCCCGAGAACAACTGCTCGATCACGCTCGACACTATGGGCTGACCGAGGTGGCCGTGCACCCCGACGGCGAACCGGGAGCGTGGTTCGCGTGCGTTCGAGTCCTCGACCTGGCTGTCGGTGATCAGGACATGCAGGAACTGCTGATCCCCCTGCCACGCATCGAACCCGGTACCAGCCGACTCGATGCACTGATGACACTCAACGAACTCGCCGCACCCCTGGGTGCCGTCGTCCAGGACGACCTCACACTGGGACTCGTCAGCCGAAGACGACTTGCCGAACAACTCTTCCGACGGCAGGCACCGGCATGACCGATCTGCCTGATCTGCCTGATCTGCCTGATCTGCCTGATCTGCAACGCAACTGCCCACAGGGTCACCACGTCCCCGATCCGCTTCAAGAATGCCCCGTCTGCGGAGAAACGGTCGTGGAGATCGAGGACCAACAGGCTCCGGGACGTAGCCTCTGGGACCTGATGGGGCACAGCGATCCGCCGACACAGACCGACTCCGAGCTGCCCGCCCCGCTCGATCCAGCACGGCCGACAGACGACCAAGAGACCGGTGACGAGGCGAGTGACTCCGGCACAGAGACGGCTGAAGAAGTCGAACGGCCCAAGGGTCTCTGGGGCGTCATGCAGCGGGATGACGCCGGGCCGGTGGATGAGGCTGAGCCACCGCCGCCCGAGATGCCCGAGATGCCCGAGATGCCCGAGATGCCCGAGATGCCCGAGATGCCCGAGTTGCCCGGGATGCCCGAAGTGGAACCGATGGAGCTGGACGAGGCGACCGAATCGGACATCCCCGAAGAGGACGAAGAGGACGAGGAGGGCGACTGGGACGAGGACGAGCCGGCCGAGTCGGTTCGGGCGTCATCGAAATCGTGCGGCATCAGCCTGGCGGCCGGGATCATCGCCACGCTGTTGGCCGGCCTGGGACTGGTGCCGCCTGTGATCTGGACCAGCCTGCCGGCTCTGTTGGCCGGGTTGATGGCCGTCTACACCGGGCTGGTCGGGATCGGCGAAACGGGGTCGAAGGGACTCAGGGGCCGGGGCAAAGCGACGGTCGGCATCGCCCTGGGCACACTCGGCATGTTTCTCCCCCGCATGCTCCAAATGCTGCTCTAGCCTCGCCGGGCCGGGCCGAGGATCGATGCCGATCCTGGCAACGGCACGCTGCGAACGGGCTTGACCCGCTCGGCCGGATTCCACTACAAGCTCGCCTCACTCGACGTCGCCGGTAACCACTCTCGCCCCGACGTTCTCACTCAGAACTCTCCCGTCAAAACCTCATCGCGTGGTAGGACTGTGCCCATGTCTGTCAATTTGAGCCCCATTGTCTGCGCCGTCGCATCGCTGTTGGCCCTCCTCGGCGGTGACGCTCATGCCCAGTTCCTGCCCGGAGCCGGGGCCTGCTACTCCATCCGACCCGTCACTCAGACCTACTACCAGTCGATCCCGGTCACCGAGTACCGCCAGGTCACCGGGACCGTGCAGCGGCCGGTGATCGAAACCAAGTACGTCGATCAGCAGGTGACCGAGTACCGGCCGGTGACTGAGGTCAAGACGGTGCAGGTGCCGACGGTCCATTACCAGACGGTGACCAACTACCAGACCGTCCAGCAGCCGACCGGGCACTGGGCCACCCGCTTCCACCAGGTGCCTCGCATCACGCCCTGCCAGTACGACAACCGCCCCGATCTCTTCGGGCTGATCAACCGCACCTCGTTTGCGATCCGGCAAGCCTTCACTCCCTCGGTGATCGCCAGCCGAGAGTACATGGGCAGCATGATCACTCACCAGGTCCCCGTCACCCAGACGGTCGCCGTCCCGGGCACTCGCCAGGTCTCCTACAACGTCACCCGCATGGTCGCTTACACTTCGACCCGCAAGGTGGCCGTCAACTCGGTCCGCTACGTCACTCAACAGGTGGCGATGCTGCAGCCGGTGACTGTGATGCGGAGCATCCCGGTCGGCACCCGTACCGTCTTCTCATACTCACCCTACGCGACCGCGGTCACTTCTACGGTACTGCTGCCCGGCCCCGTCTCGGCCACCACAACCCGCTCGGCCCGCACACCCCGTCGCTTCGACGCGGGCGAGGCCAACCCGAGCCGCTCGGCCTCAGGCGACAACCGCACGTCGCTGAACCGGCCCGCCTCAGGTCGGCCACTTCCCACCGCCGCCGTGATGAACGGCTGGCGAACTCGTACGGCTGCCGGACCCCGGCTGGTCGTCATCCGCTAAGGGCTTTGGTGCCGCTGTGCAGGCACCGACGCCGATGGAACGCGCCGCCGGAGGTGAATCCACCAACCCGACCGGCGTGAAACCCTCGCGAGGGTTGCACTTCCCCCCCCGCGGCACCGGCTTCATGCCGGTGCCCTTTTTTTGCGCCGGGGACAGGCACCTGCCGCCTGCGGTGACCAGAGCCAGTCCCTATTTCTTCTGCAAGCGGGCCCACTGGTCCCGCATCGTCACCGTGCGGTTGAAGATCAAGCGCTGCGGTGCACTCTCGGGGTCGACACAGAAATAACCCAGCCGCTCGAACTGGTACCGCTCTCCCGAGGTCGCCTCGCCCAAAGACCTCTCGAGAAAACATTCGCCCAGGGTCTCCAGAGCGTTGGGGTTGAGGTGCCTGGTCCAGTCCTCGTCCCGGGCGATCACCGACGGATCGGGTTCGCTGAAGAGGTGATCGTAGAGCCGTACCTCGGCCGAGACGGCGTGCTCGGCCGAAACCCAGTGGATCGTCGACTTCACCTTCCGCCCATCCGGAGCCGATCCGCCTCGCGTGGCGGGATCGTAGCTGCAGCGCAACTCGATCACCTCGCCCGACTCGTCGGTCACAGCCTCCTGGCAGGTCACGAAAAAGGCATAGCGGAAACGGACCTCACGGCCCGGGGCCAGGCGATAGAACTTTTTCGGAGGATCGAGCATGAAGTCGTCTCGCTCGATGTACAGCTCACGCGTAAACGGCACGCTGCGGGTCCCCGCCGACTCGTCCTGGGGGTTGTTGATCGCCTCCAACTCCTCGACCTCGCCCTCGGGAAAATTCTCGATCACCACCTTCAACGGCCGCAGCACGGCCATCCGCCGCACAGAGGTCCTGTTCAACTCATCTCGCAGACAATGCTCCAGCAACGCGATCTCGGTCACGCCGTCGAACTTGGTCACGCCGATCCGTTCGCAAAAGGCCCGGATCGCACCGGGCGTGTATCCCCTCCGCCTCAGGCCCCGGATCGTCGGCATCCGCGGGTCGTCCCAGCCGGCGACCACCCCGTCGGTGACCATCTGCAGCAAGCGACGCTTGCTCAACACCGTGTGAGTCAGGTTCAGCCGAGCGAACTCGGTCTGCTCGGGAGCGTAGATCCCCAGCTGCTCGATGTACCAGTCGTAGAGCCGGCGGTTGTTTTCGAATTCGAGAGTACAGATCGAGTGAGTCACGTTCTCGATCGAATCCGACTGGCCGTGAGTGAAGTCGTACAGCGGGTACAGGCACCACTCGTCTCCCTGCCGGTAATGGTGAGCGTGCCGGATCCGGTACATGATCGGGTCGCGCATGATCAGGTGCGGCGAGGCCATGTCGATCTTCGCCCGCAGCACGTGCTCGCCGTCGGCAAACTCGCCCTCACGCATCTTCGCAAACAGCTCGAGATTCTCTCCGGGCGGCCGGTCCCGATAAGGACTCTCCACGCCCGGCTCCATCGACGTCCCGCGATTCTGTCGGATCTCCTCGATCGTCTGGCTGTCGACATAGGCCCGGCCCGCTTCGATCAGCTGCACCGCCCAACCGTAGAGCTGCTCGAAATAGTCCGACGCGTAACGCACCTCGCCGTGCCAACCAAAGCCCAGCCAGGTGATGTCCTGCTGGATCGCCTCGACAAAATCGACGTCCTCCTTGGTCGGGTCCGTGTCGTCCATTCTCAGGTGACACACACCACCGTATTCCTCGGCGATCCCGAAGTTCAGGCAAATCGACTTGGCATGGCCGATGTGCAGGAACCCGTTGGGCTCGGGAGGAAACCTCGTGACCACTCGCTCGTCAAACTTGCCCGACGCGTTGTCAGCCTCGACCCTCTGCCGCACAAAGTCGATCGAACCGCCGTCGGCCCCGTCACCGTCCCGTTCATCCCGTTCGTTCATGATCCCGCTCCCTCGGCATCCGCCGGTGCCTCGCACAATTCCAACGCCCGGTCGATTCTCGCCAGCACGCTCTCGCGGCCGAGCAGTTCGAGTGCTTCGAACATGCCGATCCCGGCCTGTTTGCCGGTGACCGCCACGCGGACCGCGTGAATGATCTGGCCCAGTTTCAGCTCCTTCCGCTCGACCCAACCCTTCATCAACTCCTCCAGCACCCCCGCTTCGAACGTCTCGACGCCGGCCAGTTCGCCGCGAAACGCACTCAGCCAACCCGACACGCCGTCCTTCCTCAACCGCTTGTTGACCGCCTTCTCGTCGTAGACCAGTTGGTCGTCGTCGACAAGGAATTCGTCGAACTCCAGTACATCGCTGTAGACCTTCAGCCTCTCGCCCATCGCCTCCAGCAACGCCTCCACAAACCTGCGGGTGTCGGGGTCGGACGGATCCGAGACCAGCCCGGCCCGTTGCAGGTAGTCCAGGCAGCGCTCCAACCGCTCCGAAACGGGCGACTCGTTCATCCAGTGCCCCTGCAGGCTGGCGAGCTTGTCCGGGTCGAGCCCCGCGGGGCTCTTGACCACCCGCTCCAGCGTGAAGGCCTCCACGATCGTCTCCCGCGACATCACCTCGGTCTTGTCGTCCAGCGACCAGCCCAGCCGCGACAACCCGTTGAAGAGTGCCTCGGGCCGATACCCCATCACCTCGTAGTACTCGACCATCACCGGGTCCGGCCCGTCGTCACCACCACGCCCGATCCGCGGCAACACCCTCTCGGCCGCTTCGAACAATCGCCGGAACTGCGGGTTGTTGCGGTACTTGTCCAGCTTCCGCTTGCTCAACTTCTCCTGGGTCCCCGGCGCGGCGACGTAGGGGAGGTGAGCAAACACGGGCAGGTCGTGGCCGAGGGCCTGGTGCAGCAGGACCTGGACGGGCGTGTTCGAGAGATGTTCTTCGGCACGGATCACGTGCGAGATCTGCATCGCGGCGTCGTCCACGACGGTGGCAAAGTTGTACAGCGGGCTGCCATCGCCTCGCTGGATCACCGGGTCGGGGATCAGCCCGGCGTCCCATTCGACCCGACCCCGCACAGCGTCCTCGATCACCACCCTCTGGTCTCGAGGCACCTGGAAGCGGACCACACAAGGCCGCTCGTCGGCGAGATAGGCGGCGACGGTGTCCGGGTCGAGTTCCAGAGACGCTCGGGTGCCCACAAACGTTCGGCCCTCGGCCTTAGCCTCGGCCCGCGCAGCCTGGATCTCATCGGGAGTCTCGAAACAGCGATAGGCCAGGCCCGATTCCAGCAAACCCTCCACCGCAACGCGGTACAGGTCGTCCCGTTCGCTCTGGAAATATGGCCCGTACTCTCCCCCCACCTCCGGACCCTCGTCCCAGTCCAACTCGAGCCACCGGAAGGCATCCAGGATCGGGGCCAGCGCCGCCTCGACGTTCCGCTGCCGATCGGTATCGTCGATTCTCAGCACGAAACTTCCGCCGTGACGACGAGCGAAGAGCCAGTTGAACAACGCCGTCCGCATCCCGCCAATGTGCATGTAGCCGGTGGGACTGGGAGCAAATCGGGTGCGGACGCCAGGCATGCGGATGATCCAAAAAACTGGTGGCGGTCGATCTTACGGAACGCCTCTCACAAGGGTCAACGCCCGGGACGGCCGGTATGACACCAGGCACCCAATACACCCCATGGGCCCAATCGCCAACCGCTCGCCACGCCCAGAGTCTCACAAGACGACCGCAATCCCACCCGCGGACACCCCAGGCCCGCGACGACGGTCCTGTCAGAAACTGGAGGCTGGATTCTTGCTTGCCGACAACGTTAGTGTGAATCCTGCTGCATCCGCTGAGTGTCATTTCTTCATGAGCATCCGTAAACGCACGATCTGCCTGACGATCGCTGTTGTCGGCGTGGTCGGCCTCGGGCTGATAGGGACATTCTGGCAGCCGGCCCCATTGCCCCGGGATCCCGATTCCCAGCGGCGCCAAACTCAGGACAACACCAACACCAAGCCCGCGCCGCTGACCAGGCTGTCCAAGAGCGACTTCCTGAATACCGCTGCAGGAGTCGGCCACGTCGGAAGCCAGGCGTGTCGCGAATGTCATGAAGACGAGTGGCAGTCCTACCAGGATTCGGGCATGGCCCACTCGATGCACAGGACCGACCTGGCCCAAGACCCCGCACCCCAAGACCCTGCGGCTCCAAGCCCGGCCGGCATCCCGTCCCCGGGAACGGTCCAACACGCCGCCTCGGGGCGTCGCTATCAGAGCCTGTGGCGAGACGGGAAACTGCTGCACCGCGAAGAACTTGTCGCCGGAGACGGCCCGCCCGTGCTGCTGGGCGAACATGAAATGCAATTCGTCGTCGGTTCGGGAATTCACTTCACAATGTACCTGGGCGAAATCGACGGCTTCCTGGTCGAGTCGCCATTGACCTGGTACTCGGGCAAACCGGGCTGGGACATGTCGCCGGGGTACGCGGTGCCGTTTCAGCTCGGATTCCAGCGAGAAATCACTGCCGACTGCCTGTTCTGCCACGCCGGTCAAGCGGCGGCCATCGACGGAAGCTACCATCGCATCAAGGTGACCGAGTTGGTAATCGGCTGCGAACGCTGCCATGGCCCCGGAACCTTGCACGTCAAGCGGCACTCCTCGAATGACCCATCAGGTGCCGGGGCCGAGGACTTCGACCACACAATCGTCAACCCGGCACATCTTTCACGGGATCGCGCCGAGGCAATCTGCCACCAGTGCCACCTGCAGTCTCGTTCCTACACATCCGCTCGAGGACGCAGCCTCGCCGATTTTCGGCCCGGCCTGGCACTCGAGGACTTTCAACATTACTACCGTTCCAGTGATCCCGGCGAGCAGATGAAGGTCGTGGGACACACCGAACAACTGTTGCTCAGCCGCTGCTACACCGAATCGAAAACCCTCTCATGCATGACCTGCCACAACCCTCATGGCCGATTGCCAGTCAGCCAACGAGACGCAGGACACCGGCAATCCTGCCTCAACTGCCATGATACCGGCACCTGCAAGGAAGCGGCTCCAAACCGCCAGCAGACCAAGCCGCCGGACAACTGCCTGGCCTGCCACATGCCGACGGTCCAGACCAGTACCTTGCACGTTGCGGTGACCCATCACCGCATCGGGATCCATCGCGACAACGCCCCCACGCCCTCCCGCACCGAAGATCTCGAACCCATTCACGACCTCTCCCGCTTCTCCCACGCCGATCAGGTACGGTCACTGGGACTGGCCTACCTCAAGCGAGTCTTTCAATTGGGTATCGAGTCGGGTCCCGAATCGCGCAGGTTGTGGGACCATTCCCTGAAGCTGTTGCTGCAGTCGCAACGAGAGGGACTCAACGACCCCGAAGTCCACGCCACACTCGCTCAACTGCTGTTTCAAAAAGAACCAGACCAAGCCGTCAGTCATGCGAGGATCGCATTGAAGCAGCCGAAGCTGAGCATCGAGCCAAGGCTCAATGCACTCTTCGCGCTGTCCAGTCACCACCAGAGTCGTCAGCAGCCAGAATTGGCGCTGGGGTATCTCGACGAGTTGATCCGGCTGCGTCGAAGTGCCTCAGATTGGGAACTGCGAGCACTGTGCCTGCTCCAGAAACGTGATCTCCCCGCGACCATCAAGGCCCTGGAAACCGCGATCGGCATCAACCCCGAACTGCTCTCAGCCCGCGACCTGCTGGCCCGACTCTACAAGAACCAGCAACAGTTCCAGCGGGCCGACAACCAAAAGAAACTCCTGCGACGGATGGCCGAAAGGCGCCGCAGTCGGGGCCGGCCCTGACGATGCCTCGCGAGCCCCTGCGAGTGGGACGTGCGACGTGTCATGGCTCCTGGAATTCGAGTACCCAACGCTGCTCCCTGGGAACAAGGCACGCCACCCCCTGTCGCCTGGCACCACGGAATTCCAGCAAGAGACTCCCGTCAGGCTCCTCGCCCAGCAACTCGTAACTCCCGCCGTCCCACCGTGTCACGCTCCCGCGGTTGCCTCCGATCGGACCCTCGAAGTCCAGGTACCGCCGCCGATGATCCGACAGCCGCTCGGCCGCGATCGCTCCGGACGTCGCCGGATCCTCGAGTAACCTCCAGGTCCAAAGCGAATCCACCGTCGGGACTTCAAGCATCAGGTCCCAATGAAAAAACGGATGGTCATGTTCGAGAATGACGAAGCGGGACACGAGCGGATTCGACCTCACCTCGGCTTACTGGTACGCCTTTTGCAGACCTCATACCATGCAACCTGAGTCCGCATCAACCACATCGCCCTCTGGGCATCTTCGAGTCTGACAGCATGACACCACGTGAAGTCATTGCCCTGTGTCGAGAACACGAAATCCGGGCCGTTGACCTGCGGTTCATGGACTTTCCAGGAACCCAAAAGAACTTCACGATCCCCGTAGACGCGTTGACAGAAGAGTCATTCGAGGACGGGTTGGGGATCAGCGGGTCGAGCCTGCAGGGATGGCAGGCGATCAACGAGAGCGACATCCTGGTCGTGCCGCAGCCGGAAACCGCCTTCATCGACCCCTACCGGGCCTCCACGCTGGCGATCCTGGCCAATATCCAGGACCCGATCACTCGCGAAGACTATGCCAAGGATCCGCGCAATGTTGCCCGAAAAGCAGCACATTACATGCAATCGCTCGGACTGGCTGACCAGGCCCTGGTGGGGCCGCGGATCGAGTTCTTTGTCTTCGACGGGGTGAATTTCGGGCAAAACGAATACGAGGCGTTTTATCGAGTCGAAAGTCGCGAGGGCCCATGGCAGACCGGAGGGGATTCGTCCTCGAGAGGACAGGGGACCGGGATCCGGCATCGGCAGGGCTACTTGGCCGTGCCGCCGACCGATACGCTGCAGGAACTGCGGAACGAGATCCTGCAGTCGCTGACCGATTGCGGCATCGCCGTCAGTGGACACCACCACGGGATCGCCTCGGCCGGACAATGCAAGTTCGACCTCGCTCCCGAGCCCCTGGTCACTGCGGCTGATCAACTGATCCGAGCCCGATACCTGATCAAGAACGCCGCGGCCAACGCCGGCCAGTCGGCAACCTTCATGCCCAAGCCCCTGTGGAACGACAACGGCTCGGGACTCCACCTCAACTTCTCGCTCTGGAAAGCCGGCGAACCCCTGTTCGCCGGGTCCGGCTACGGTGGACTCTCGCAAACCGCCATGCACGCCATGGGAGGCATCCTGGCTCACGCCCCGGCCCTCTCCGCCTTCTGCTGCCCAACCACCAACAGCTACAAGCGGCTGGTCCCCGGCTTCGACGCTCCGGTCAATCTCGCCTACAGCTACCGCAACCGCTCGGCAGCCATCCGCATCCCCGTCCACGCCGTGCGGCCCGAAGACAAGCGGTTCGAGTTCCGCTGCCCCGACTCGGCAGCCAACGCCTACCTGGGAACCGCCGCGATGCTGATGGCCGCCCTGGACGGAATCCAGAACCAAATCGACCCCGGACCTCCCCTCGACAAGGACCTCTACGACCTCGAACCCGAAGAACTCGGCGAAGTGCTGCGGGTGCCCGGGTCGCTCGCCGAATCACTCCAGGCACTCCGCGATGATCAGGAATTCCTGCTCCGAGGCGATGTCTTCACCGAGGACGTGATCGATACCTGGACGTGGTACAAGACCGAGCACGAGGTCCAGGAGATCCGGCAACGGCCGCATCCGTTCGAGTTCTCGATGTACTACGACGTCTGAGACCCGGTGCCGGGTCGAGGCTACTTCTTGTCAGCCTTCTTCTTGGTCTTTGGCTTGGCCTTCGGCTTAACGACGCGGGCGGTCTTGATGTAGTCCATCCGAGGGAACTCCTCCTTGAGGTACCTGTTGCCCTCGCTCTGGAGCACCCCCTGCTGGGCCTTTTCACCGTACTCGGCGTTGATCTTCTGTACCGACTCGAAGCCCTCGACCACCTTCCCGAACGGGGTGAAGCCGAGCTTGTCGAGGAAGGCGTTGTCCTTGAGATTGAAAAACAACTGGGTCGTGCGGGTGTTGGGTCCGGAGGTGGCAAATGTCAGGGTGCTCTTGAGATTGCTGTGACCGGCTGCAGGGTCGTCCTTCAGGTTGGCCCGCCGCCAGCGACTCTGCACCTTTGGATCTCCGTTGATCCCGAACTGGACGATGAAGTTGGGCACCACGCGGAAGAACCGGCACTCGTCGTAAAACCCGCCGGTGACCGCCTCGTGGAACCGGTCGGCCCCATTCGGAGACCACTTCCGAGTGACCTCGACAACGAAGTCGCCCCGGGAAGTCGTGAACTTCACCCTGTAGCTCTCGGGACCCTTGGGCGGAGTCGGCTTGGGCAACGCCACCTTCTTGGTAGCCTTCGCCGCCGGCTTCTTCTCATCAGCCGCACCCAGTACCGCAATGGCCAGCACCAGCACCGCCAGTCCACTCGTCCACCTCGTCCACCTCGTCCAACCCGTCATGCCAGATTCCTTTGGTTGATTGTCAATTCATGGTCTTCTCTTTTGCGTCCTTCGAGTCGTCCTCGGACGCGTCGATCGTGGCTGTCTTCACGTAGTCGAGATTGGGGAATTCGCGTTCGAGATACGCGTTACCTTCCTTCTCGATGATCTGCTGCTGGGGCCTCTCGCGGTACTCCGACGTGATCGCGTCGACAAATTCCATCCCCGAGACGACTCGGGCGAACGGCGAGAAACCCTGCGGATCCAGCGAGCTCGTATTGTCCTTGAGGCTGATGAACAGCTGGGTGGTCCGGGAATTGGGTCCCGAGGTGGCAAACGTCAGAGTGCCACGCTTGTTGTTCTGGGTGACCGGATCGTCGGGGATCTTCTGGTCCCACTTTGCATGCACCGCGGGATCGCCGTTGATCCCGAACTGGACGACGAAGTCCGGGACCACCCGGAAGAACCGGCAGCCGTCAAAGAACCCGTCCTCGACCAGCTCGCGGAACCGGGCGGCCCCCTTGGGAGCCCAGCCGGGGAACACCTCGATCACCACATCGCCCCTGGTCGTCGCCAGCGTCACCTGGTAACTGCCCTCACCGGCCTTTTCACCCGCACTCCTGACCTTCGGCGACTCCAGAGAGTCTCCGGCACAACCCCCCAGCAGCAACCCCGCCACGACCGAGATCCACACCTTGCGATTCACCATCGGCCTCACGCTCCCAACAAGAACAGGTATCACACGCTTTCTTGTAAACCAGCACGAGCAGCCGTTCAATCGACCACCCGTGTTCCCTCCACCCCCGTCCGCTCGGCAAACAGCTCAGAAAGCCGACGGGTCATCGGCCCCGGCGCCGACTCGTCCCCGCCACCGATTGGCCGACCGTCCACCTCGACCACCGCCGCCAACTCGCCCATCGTTCCCGAGCAGAACATCTCCTCGGCACGATACACGTCCGTCAGCGACAGGTCCCTCTCGTGACACGCGATCCGGTTCGCACCGCACAACTCCAGCACCGTGGCCCGGGTAATCCCCTCGGGACAGGCCACCGCCCGAGGGGTCAACACCGTGTCGCCGGAGACCAGGAACACGTGCGTCGCGTTCGTTTCGGCGACGAAGCCGTGAGTGTCGAGCATCAACGCGTCATCGACCCCCGCCGCATTCGCCTCGATCTTCGCCAGGATCGACTGCACCAGGTTGTTGCTGTGGATCTTCGGGTCCAGGCAATCCGGCGGAAACCTCCGCACGCTGCTCGTCATCAGCCTCACCCCCGACTTGTCGTAAACCGGCGACTTGTGCTCGGCCAGCACGATCAGCGTCGGACCCGCCTGGTTCAGCCGGGGGTCCATGCCCGAGGTGATCTTCAGTCCCCGTGACAGCGTCAGCCGGATGTGGACGCCGTCCCGCATCGAGTTCGCTTCGAGCGTCCGGGTGATCTCCGAGGTGATCTGTTCATGACTGGGGATCGACTCGAACGCCATCGCCAGGGCCGAGCTGCGGAGCCGATCGAGGTGTTCGGTGAGCTTGAAGATCCGCCCCTCGTAGAGCCTCAGGCCCTCCCACACCCCGTCTCCCCCCTGCACCAGCGAATCGAACGGGCTGATCCCCGCCTCGTCGCGGTGGACCATCCGCCCGTCGATGTTGATCAACAGGTCGCGGTTCTGTTCGTTGAACGTCTGCTGCATGTCTCTACACCAGCCTCTCGGCGTACAACCGGTCATAGCACGCCTGGCACTCCTCGAGCAAACCGGTGAGCTCCTCGGGGACGCGGTCGGACTTGGGGCGGTAGCCGTGAAACCCGGTGGACCGTTCGACCTGGTCGTACCAGTGAGCGGCCCAGACCCCGTCACTGTCGCGACGGCCCGCCGGCCAACTGAGCATCGCTTCGCTGAACTCCACCCCGACCGCCTCGCACAACAGCCCCAACACCCTGCCGGGATTCTCGAGCACGTCCCGCGAATCGACGATCGGCGGCACAGACCCCGTCCGCTGCAGCACCCGCTCGAAGACCTCCATCAACTGAGGAATCCCCAGGTCCTCCATCGCCGGGATGTCGTTCTTGACGATGTAGGACGTGATCATCTCCCGCGGATCCCGGATCAACAGGCAATTGGTCAACCCGTCGATCCAGTCGCGACCCATCTCCGGCAGCAGGTGATGAGCCATGTGCTTCTGGTAGAAGATCGCCGCACCTGGAGGTTCGTCCCCCCTCAACCACTCGACCGCCAACTCCCAGTCGGTCTCACCCGCCGCAATCGCCTCCGCGGCCATCGGGTGCTGTTTGCCGGTCTTGGCGAGGTAATGAGCATAAAGCGGTTCGTCGACGACGAACGTGTCAGGCCGATTCTCCCAGGCCCGCATCAGGGCGGTCGAGATGTTGCGGGGCCCGGACCACATGGCCAGGCGGAGTACGTCGGTTGATCCGGGGTCGCTCGGCGAGTTCATCGGGCTACCCCTTCGACCAGTTCGGGAAGCCGATCCGAGAGATCGGGCATGCCGCCGGGTCGTGAGGCGACCAGGGCTCCGACCCGGTTGGCCAGTTGGGCCGAATCGGCCAACGGCCAACCCTCTCCCAGCGACCAGATCATCGCCGCGGTGAACGAGTCGCCGGCTCCGACCGTATCGGCCACTTCGACATCGATCCCCCCGCACTCGACCAACTCGTCTCCACCCCGCAGCAGGCAACCGGACTCGCCGCGAGTGACCCAGACCCCCTCGAGCCGATAGCGGTCCTGGAGACGCGCGGTGATCTCGGCCGGATCGGATCCGGGCCAATCCAGACGCCCGGTGAGCACTTCGAGTTCCTCGTCGTTGAGCTTCACGATATCGGCAGTCTCCAGCGACGCTTCGACGGTCGACAGTTCCCACGACGCCTTCCTCAGGTTGATGTCGTAAACCTTCAAGGCCCCCTCAGGCAGCGCCGCCAGGCAGGCGGCGATCGTCGATCGCGAGGTGGGCTGCCGCTGGGCGATCGTCCCGAAACACACCGCCGCGACACCCCCGAACAGCTCCGCCAGAGATTCAGTCCATTCCAGGAAGTCCCAGGCGACCGGTTCGTGGATCGTGTAGTCGGGCTGGCCGTGGGGGTCGGTGGTGATGCTGACCGTGCCGGTCGGCTGACTTATGTCTCGCTGGACGTAACCCGACTCGAGTCCCTGGCCATCGAGGAACTCGACGAGTGCGTCGCCGAGGGGGTCGCTGCCGACTCGGGAAACGACCAGGCCACGGGCTCCCATCTGGTTGGCGTGCCAGGCGAAATTTGCCGGAGCACCACCCGGGCGACGCTCGTCGGGGAACACGTCCCAGAGCAACTCGCCCAAGCCGACAATCGTCGGCCGCGAGGATTCGGGGTCGGTCGCCGTCGTCACGCGAGGAGCACTCCTGCTGGAGACTGTTGCGGCACGATGGCGGTGACCCCCCAAACTGCCATCGGGTCGCACCGTATCGAATAACCCGGCCAGGACTCGAACCTGGAATGGCAGGACCAAAACCTGCTGTGTTACCGATTACACCACCGGGTTAAACTGCCGCGGGAGAATCTCCTGCCCGCGGGAAACGCGAAAAAGAGTCCGGACAGAGGGTCCTTGGGCATCACGTCCCGGGGTCGAAACTCCGGCTAGTCGTTGCGAAGCCTGAGATCGAGTTCGTCGAGCTTCTTGCGGATTTCGTTGAGCGAGGTGACTCCGAAGTTCTTGCTCGAAAGCAACTCATCAGGCGTCCGCCGCACCAACTCGCCCATTTGAGTGATCCCCAGCCGAGCCATGCACTTGCGGGCCCGGACCGAGAGATTGAGGTCGGCGACGGGCTTCTCGACCATCGCCCGCTCCTCGGGCGACATGTCGGTCGGAGTGAACGCCGGCTCGAGCTCCTGCTCCTTGTTGATGTTCTGCCCGATCGACAAACCGTGCATCGTCAGCAACTCGCGGATCTCTACCAATGACGTCTCGCCAAAGTTCTTCCCCGAAAGCAACTCCATCTCGGTCACCTGGGTCAGGTCGCCCAGCGACTTGACTCCGATTCCGTCGAGACAGTTGCGGCTGCGTACGGTCAGCTCGAAGTCCGTCACCGGACGACTCAGCAACTGCTGCATCCGGGTCTCTTCCTTCGCAAGATCCTCGTCGTAGTACATGTCCGCGGTCGCTTCGATGTCCTTGAGGTACAGGCGGGCACGGGAATGGTTCGGGTCGGTGGCAAGCACGCGGCGGAAACAGAACTCGGCCGCCGAGTAGTTTTCGCTGTCCTCGTAGAGCAGCCCGAGATTCAACAGGGCGCCGAGGAACTGGGGGGGTCGTGAGAGCGACTGTTCGTAGAGCCTGATGGCCTCGTCGTCGTTGCCGTGGCGGGCGTTCTCCAGCGCGAGATTAAACAGCGCGCGGCTGTGGTGCGGGTCCATGTCGATCGCACGCTCGAACGACTCGACCGCAGCAGCCGTGTTGCACTGGTCGGCCAGGATGCAGCCCATCTGGTACGAGTACTCGGCCCGGGCCGTGGCGCCCCTGGGAGCCGCCTTCATCGCAGCTTCGGCCTCAGCCAACCGACCGTCGCTACGGATCGTGCCGACCCGCCGCAAGGCACACTCGACCTCGTCGTAGCCCGCCGCAGCCGCCTGCTGGAACCGCTCACCAGCCGCCGCGTTCTCGCCCAGCGAGACCAACGCACACGCGTCGTAGAAAACCCCCACGCCGTCGCCGGTGACAGTGCTCAGCATCGAGTGGGCATCGGCGTGACGACCTAGTAACTGCAGACCAATGCCGGCACGGATCGCCATCTGGCCGCTGCCACCGGACTCCTCGACCAGTGAATTAACTTCCTGCCGGACCTCGGTGATCTGGGGACCCGCAACCGCTTCGCACAGCGTGCGGACCTCGTCGGTGCCAAACGAAGGACTGGTGCGCAACAAACCACGAATATCAATCGGTTCAGCCAGTTTCACAGTCGAGACTCCTACGTCGAGTCGCCGGGAGGACCGGGGGGGGCCGGGGCGAGGATTCCGCTGCAGCGCGGTGCCGCCGACCAAGTTGTGCCAGTATAATGACCGCCCGCTCGCTTGCAACACGCCTCGTGCCACCAGCTACCACCCCGCCCATGCTCGTATTCACCGCCAGGCACCGTTTCCCAGGCCTGGGAACAGCCGCATGGCGAAATCTCAGGCTCACGCTGTTGCTGCTGGCCAACGTGCTGGTCCCGGCACCGACAGCCTGGAGCTCGGATCGAAACGACCAGCAGACGGGCAGACCCGCCGATCAGCAAACGGACCGCGACACTTGGTGGGCCTTTCAGCCGCTTCTTCGCCCGAGGGTACCCCGGATCCCAGGGCCGGTTGCCGCAGATGTCGCGTCGCCCATCGATGCCTTCCTGCTCGATGCGCTCGGCCGATCCCAGCAACGCTTCGCGCCGATCGCCGACACCCGCACACGACTCAGACGGGCCACCTTCGACCTGCTCGGCCTGCCACCGCAGCCACCACCGCAGCCACCGCAGCAACCGAACTCCCGCTACGACCAACCCGGATGGTGGGCGCACAGCGTCGACGCCCTGCTGGCCAGCCCGCATTACGGCGAGGCCCAGGCCCGAGACTGGCTCGACCTGGTCCGCTACTCCGAAACCGACGGCTTCAAGACCGACGCGCTCAGGCCCCAGGCCTACCGGTACCGCGACTACGTCATCCGTGCCTTCAACCAGGATCGAGCCTACTCGAGATTCGTGCAGGAACAGCTTGCCGGGGACGAGCTGTTTCCCGAGGACCCCGAGGCGATCATTGCGACGGGGTTCAACCGGATGTGGCCCGACGAAAGCAACGCCTCGAACATCCTGCTCGCCCGGCAGGACGCCCTGAACGACCTCACCGCCAACGTCGGCAACGTCTTCCTGGGACTCTCGATGGGCTGTGCCCAGTGTCACGACCATAAGTTCGACCCGATCCTCCAGAGTGACTTCTACCGTCTGCAGGCCTACTTCGCCGGCATCGTGCTGGCCGACAGCGTGCCGATGGGAACACCCGAACAACTCAAGGCCTACCAGCTACAGATGGCCGGCTGGTTGTCCCGGACCCGGCCGCTGCGAAGCGAGTTGCAGGCGATCGAGCACACCGGGCTGGTCAAGGCCTTTGCCCTGAAGCGTCGCAAGTTCCCCCGGGTGGTCCTCGATGCCGTCGATACCCCCAGCGAAGATCGCTCGGCCCGGCAGCACCAGCTGGCGTTTTGGACCGAGAGACAATTGCCGGTCGACGAAAAGAAGCTCGCCGCGGCACTCAGCGAAACCGACCGCAAGCGACGGGACGCGTTGAAAAAACAACTCGCCGAACTGCACCGCCAGAAGCCTGAACCACCAGGCTGGCTCGAGGCCATGGCCACGCTCGAAGTCGCATCGGGGCCTGCCCCGACCTACGTGCTGGGTGGAGGCAACTACGAGGTCCCGCTCGAGGAAGTCTCACCCGGACCCCCCTCGGTACTCGAACACTCCGCCATCACCCCCGCCGACGTCCCCACCCGCCGCCCCGGCAGTTCCGGACGCCGCGCCGCATTGGCCCGCTGGCTGACCGCCGACGATCACCCTCTGACCGCCCGAGTGATGGTCAACCGCATCTGGCAGGGTCACTTCGGACAGGGGCTGATCGACAACGCCAACGACCTGGGACGACAGACCGCCACACCGCGGCACCCCGCACTGCTCGACTGGCTCGCCGTCGAATTCGTCGAGAGCGGCTGGAGCATCAAGCACATGCACCGGCTGATCATGAACTCAAACGTCTACCAGCAATCGGGCCGCGAATCCGCCGGCTCCCCGGATCCCCGCCCCTACTCCTACTTCCCCCGCCGCCGTCTCTCGGCCGAACGCATCCGTGACGCGATGCTCACCGCCGCGGGCCGCATCGACACCCGGCTCTATGGACCACCGGTCCGGCCCGAGCTGCCGCCGGGCTTCGGGACCCGCTACACTTGGAAGGCCAGCGAATCGCTCGCCGCACGATCGCGACGCAGCATCTACATCCACGCCAAGCGGAACCTGCCCTACCCTCTGCTGCGGGTCTTCGACCAGCCGGACATGCACGAGAGCTGTGCACTGAGGTCACAGACAACCGTCGCACCCCAGGCCCTGGTCCTGCTCAACAGCCAACTCGTGCTCGACCTCGCAGGCGATGTGCTCAAGCGGATCCAGGACACCACCCGCTCCGAAGATCTCCCGGCCCGGGTTCGAGCGTCTTTCCGGATGGTGCTGGGTCGTGATCCTCTTGGCGACGAGTTGGCCGGGGGACTCGGATTCCTCGCCGACCAGGCCTCACGCTCCGACGCAAAGGACCAGGCCCAACGAAACAACGACGCGCTGCTGGACCTCTGCCATGTGCTGATCAACACCAACGAATTCCTCTACGTCGACTGATCCCGATGCGCACAAGACCGACCACGCCGACACACTTCGGGCAGGCTCATCACGAGTCCGCTGCCACACGCCGCGACTTCCTGCTCAGATCCGGAGCCGGTTTCGGCGGCCTGGCTCTCGGGGCCATGATGGCCGCAGATGGCTCCTCGGCCGAATCGATGAGGCCCCGCAGCGGACACATCCGCACACCGGCCCGCAGCGTGATCTTCCTGTTCATGGACGGCGGACCCAGCCACATCGATACGTTTGATCCCAAGCCCGAGGTCAACCGGTTGGCCGGTCAGCCGCTGCCCGAGTCGATCGAGCGGGTGATCACTCCGATGGGGGTCTCGGAAAACCCCCTGCTGCCCACACGCCGCAAGTGGCGGCAGTACGGAGACAGCGGGCTGCCGGTTTCCGACTGGTACCCCCACGTCGCCCACCATGCCGACAAGCTCTGTGTGATCCGAAGTTGCCAGGCCGACGGGCTGAACCACGTCGGCAGCGTCTGCCAGATGAACACCGGCAGCATCCTGGCCGGCCGGCCCAGCCTGGGAGCCTGGGTCGCCTACGGGCTCGGATCGGCCAGCCACAACCTGCCCGGCTTCGTCGTGCTGCTGGATAACGACCGAGAACCACCCGGAGGCACTCGCGTGTGGGGGACCGGGTTCATGCCCGCCACCTACCAGGGCACCCGCTTCCGCCAATCCGGCTCGCCGATCCTGCACCTGGCCGCTCCCAAGTCGGTCAACGATCGCCGCCAACGAGGCAAGCTCGACTTCCTCACCAGGCTCAACCGAAGACACCTCGCACAACGAAGTGCCGACGATGAACTCGAGGCCCGCATCGCCGCCTACGAACTCGCCTACCGCATGCAGTCGCACGCGCCCGAAGCGGTCGACATCGCCCAGGAAACCGCCGCCACCCGCACACTCTATGGACTCGACGACAAGACCACCGCACCCTTCGGACGCAACTGCCTGCTGGCCCGCAGGCTGGTCGAACGAGGCGTCCGCTTCATCCAGCTCTACTCGGGATCGGGCAGCAAGTGGGACGCTCACTCCAAGATCGAACAGAACCACACCGCTCGCTGCCGCGAATCCGATGTGCCGATCGCCGGGCTGCTGGCCGATCTCGAGCAGCGAGGACTGCTCGATGAGACGCTGGTCGTCTGGGGAGGCGAGTTCGGGCGGACTCCGATGTCGGAAAAAGGCGACGGGCGAGACCACAACCCCTACGGCTTCACGATGTGGATGGCCGGAGGAGGCGTGCGGGGCGGACAGGTCGTCGGCGCCACCGACGACTTCGGCATGCACGCCGTCGAATCACCCGCCCACGTGCACGACCTGCACGCCACCTTCCTGCACGCCATCGGACTCGATCACCAGAAACTCGTCTACCACCTCCAGGGACGACCCGAACGAGCCACGCTCAACGAAGGAACCGTGATCGCCGGAGTCATGAAGTAGACTGAGGCCGGGGGTCAGACGCCGCCCTCCAACAGTCCTGCTCCACCCCACGCGGTCCGCAGGCGGGGCCTGAACCCTTCGGCCAGATACCGCGGTTGGAACAAAAGGGTTCAGGCCCCCGCGTGCGGACCGTTGCAGGTGGAGCAAGAACCACCCGTGGCGGGCGTCTGACCCCAGCCCACCCGTCAATGTCGCAGCAGAAACTCGTTCGAGTTGATCAGCGCGTGCTGGATGTCTCGCAGCCCCTCGGCCCGGTTCGGCAGACTCGCCACGTGATCCCTCGCCAGCTTCCGCTCGGCGACCGACGGACGCCGTGAGAGAGTCGCCAAGTACAGCGTCTCAACAATCTCGGACGTCGGCCGCTTCGCCGCCAGCAACCGGCCCAGCCGACTCGAACTCGCATCAAACCGGTTCAGGATCCCGGCGTTGTTCATCAGGTGTACGATCTGGTTGAGCGTCGGGTCGGTGTCGCGAGCACAGTCGCAGCGGACATCGCGGACCGGCTTGGTGAACGCCTTCAGGAAATTGTGGTCCACGGCACCCTCGGCCAACTGTGCCGCCCGGGTCCCCAGCGGATAGCCCCGGAACTTCTCGGGAACCCCGGTGGACTGGGAAATCGCATCGAGAATCTGCTCGGCCGAGAGCATTTTGACCACCGCGGAAGTGAAGTAGCGGGTGGGGTGGGCCGAATGCGGAGACTGGACGATGGGGAGACCGTCCAGGCGGTAGGCCTGGGACGTGGCGATCGAACGAATCACCGGCTTGAACCGGTAGTCGCCGGCGACGAATTGGCGAGCCAGCTCGTCGAGCAGCTCGACGTTCGACGGTGGGTTGCTGTCCCGGAAGTCGTCGACCGGCTCGACAATGCCCAGGCCGAAGATGTGAGCCCAGATGCGGTTGACCGTCGAGCGGGCAAACCAGCGGTTCTGACCCTGCACCAGCCAGTCGGCCAGCTGCGGCCGAACGTCCTCGCCGACGGAGACGTCGGTGGCCACCTTGCCGAAGGCCGTCGGCTTCATCACCTCGCCCGTCTCCAAATGCTTCACCTCGCCGCTGCGACCGACGAAGACGATTTCACGGTCAAGACCGAAGACGCGGCCCTTGAGCTTCACTCGGGCAAAGTAGGCGGCCAGGCCATAGTAGTCGTCCTGCGTGATCGCCTCGTAGGGATGATTGTGGCACTTGGCACACTGGATGCGGACTCCCAGGAACAGCTGCGCCGTACTTTCGGCAGCGTCCTCGGGAGTGCGCGCGATCCGGAAGAAGCTGGCCGGAGGATTCTCGAGCGTGTTGCCCCGGCTGGTCAGGATCCGGCGGGCCAAATCGCCGAAGGAACGGTCCTCGGCAAAATGCCTCACCAGGTAGCGATGCAGCTTGTGCACGCCCCGCTCGCTGATCGATTCGCGGTTGCCCCGCATCACGTCCAGCCACTTCATCGCCCAGAACTCGCCGAACTCCGGCCGCTTCAGCAGCCGGTTGACCAGGCTCAGGTGCTTGTCGGGGTCCTGCGAATCCAGGAACGCGCGAGCCGCCTCAGGCGACGGGATCGTGCCGAGCAGATCGAGGTGGACTCGTCGGAGGTACGTGCCCTCGGCGGCGGTCCTCGACGCCTTCAGCTGCAGCTGGCGGTGCTTGGCAAACACCAGCCGATCGATCGAGTTCTCCTCGGCCCGACGCTGGGCCACGTAATTCGGATCGGTCCGCACGTAGGCCAGGCGAACGCTGACCATCTGCTTGAGATACCTCACCAGGATCGCCACCTCGGCCGTCCCGTCAAACTCCACCAGCCCGTCATCGCTGACCGACGACGCATCGACGTCGCTGGTGGTGAACACGGCCAGGTGGGTCACGTCGCGGATCGCACCGTCGGCAAAGTGGGCCCGGGCGACCAGCTGCAGTTGAGGGCTGCTGGTGTGCAGAGTCTGCTGCCCGGGCAGGATCTCCAGCTTCAAGACCTTCTCGGCCGGCTCATTGATCAGGGTGCCTTCGTAGATCCACTGCCTCAGCAATCCGAAGGCGGGCTCGGTGCCGCGGAAGCGACGGCCTCCGACGTGAGGCACGCGGTTGGTCGACTTGGCCAGGATCAGGCTGGCGTCGGGGTTCTGCGGACTCGTCCTGCGACCGAAAATCTCCCGGGTCAGCGTCACCCGGTCCAACTCGGGCTTGTAGCCTCTCAGGCTCAATCGGAAGCCGTTCTTGCCCTGCGGCGACCCGTGGCAGGCGCCCTGGTTGCAACCGCCCCGAGACAGCGCGGCAATCACTTCGGTGTAGAACTCCACCGGCCGGGCAACCTCGAAGCCCTTCACCACAACTGTGACCGCCTGCGACGTGCTACCCACGGAGACCCTCACACGACTGCGTCCGTTGCCAACAGGCTTCAGGCGACCATCGGCTGTCACCACCGCCACCCTGGGGTCCTCGACGGTGTACTTGGCCACTCGTGAGAGATCCGTGACGCGACCTGCGTCATGGCGGCCCAGCACCGACAGCCGCGCCACGTCCCGCTGACCGACCAGTTCGACCTCCGCCGGCCGCACCTCGATCGACTTGGGCACCGCCGGCTTCGAGTCGGGCTCCGCGGCCATCACGCCGGACGCCATGCCCCCCAGCACGAGCATCAGCCCGCAGCGGAATCCGCAGCACCGTCTCGCAGTCGTCTCTGGCTTTGGCTTTGATTTTAACTGAAGCATCGGCGTCCTGCTGTCCATCTGGAGTGCCATGTCCCGGTTCATCACTTCGCCGCGGTCACTTCGACCTCCAGCGCCTCACCACCTGCCGATTCCTGGAACCGCTCGACTCGACCGATCCCCGAAAGCGACACCTTGTAGGTGCCCGGCTTCATCCCCGCGGCCGCCTTGATCTCGATCTCGACCTCCCGGGCGCCCTGCGGCACCACGACCGATCCGGGCAGTTCGAGCCCCTTGACCTGTCCGATCGAAAGCATCACCGGTCCGTCGAAGGGAGCGATCCGGTTGGGTCGCACCGCGACCCGCACCGACCCGCCGGCCGCCAAGCTGACTTTCTTCCGGGCCGGTCCCGGCCGGAACGCCACCACGATCTCCAGGTCGAATGTCCGCGTCAGCGACAGCTCGCGGCCCTCGTAGATCACCGTGCCGGTCAGGATCACTCTCTGGCGATGCAGCTTCGTGTTGACGTAGGACTCGAGTGTCCCGGTCGTGGTCGCATTTTCGGACGTTGCCTGGCCGATGTGCAGTCGTACGCGAGGTTTACGGAGCTGGTTCTGGTCGAGTTCCGAGCCGCGGGCGACGAATCGGATCGGACCATCGAAGCCTCCCACCCGGGTCGTCTTCACCTGGATCTCGGCCGTCTGATACCTCGGCAGAGTGACCAGCGGGCTGGCCAGTTCGAAATCAAAAGGTGAGGTGGGCAGCACGAGAACGGCGATCCGTTCGCTGAGCGTCGGAGGCAGTCGCCGCTGGTCTTCGCGGAGTTCAAACGGCTCACCGTGCGGCCCGCGACCCGTCGGGCGGCGGTCGATCAACGGACGGGTGGCCGCCAGCGTGGTGATCTTCGAGTTGGCCTTCGAAACCGCCTCGACCTGGATCGTGTAGACACCCGGCTCGGTCGACGCGTCGCAGACCAGGTAGTTGTCGATCTCGCGAGTCCCCTGCTTCACCTCGTTGATCTTCATCGAGATTCCCTTGGGTGCACCCAGCAGCCGAAACGCCACGTCGCCGGCCAGGGTGACCTGGTTGAGCGAGAGGGGCAGAGGCTGTCGTGAGCCCTGGGGCAGGGCGATCCGGGTGATGCCCGAGGAGAGTGTCAGCGAGGGGGTTCGCGGTGCGAAGCAGATCGCGTAGGCGAACTCGGGGCCACCCCAGTTGACCAGTTCCCGCACCACCAGCGTGTAGTCGCCGTCGGCCGGCGGGCTGATGTTCATCCGGGCCTCATCGAGGCCCGAATCGTCGGCACGGCTGACTTCCTTGCCCTTGGCATCGAGCAGGATCAGCTCGATGTCGGCCGGTGACCCGATCGTGTGTGTCTCGACCTGCACCTGGTACAGCTGCCTTTTCTTCAGCGAGACCCGGAAGTGGTCCACGTCGCCCGGCTTGCTGATCACCCCGTGCAGAGCAGCGGGGATCTTCGCCACGCTGGCCTTGCCCGCGGTGTCGTTGGGCTCGGATTCGATCACCACCTCCAGCGGGCTGATCCGCAGGGGGAGCCACGTCGAGAGTTCATCGCCGGGCCGCTTCAGGGCAAACAGCATCCGATTGTCGATCACGCCCACTGGTGTGACTCGACCGGCTTCGGGCGTGGCCAGCACGCCCAGTTGAGGAAACGTCAGAGTGGTACTCTGGCCCAAGGGCACCGTCGCGGGCACCGCCACCCGGGCCTCGGGAAACCGCCCCATCCTCAACACGTAGCCCCAGTGATCGGAACCGCGGAACCGCGAATCACGCAATTCGACGGTGTACCGACCGGCGCGGGTAAACTTATGAGCGAACCGGAGGTCGAAGAACAGGCCGACGTCATTGTCCTTCTGGACAATCACCTCGCCCGCCGCGTCGCGGATCGTGACCAGAGGATCCAGCCCCTTGCCCAGTCGGCTGCCGATGACCTCGAACGTCACCTCCTGGCCAACCGTCGCGTCGAAGGCGAACAGGTCGACATCCTCATTCAGAATCGAGCCGGCGATCGCCACGGGCAACTCGACCACCTGGGGTGCCACCTCTGGCGAGACACCCTCGGGCACCGCCATCTCCTCCTCGGGCACCGTCGCGATTTCATCGACCAGGAAGATATGAGCATTCGAAAGGCCACTCTCGGTCGCCAGCCTCAGACCATAAAAACCCAAGGGAACATCGGCCGCGACCGTGATGTCAAAAACCGCTCGCTCGGAGGTGCTCTGGCCCACGCGAGTCCCCTTCACGCGGCCACCGGGCACAGAAATCCACAGAGCCGTAGCCAGTTCCAGCCGGCTGCCGTGCAGGATCACTCGGGTCTCTTCGCCACGGGTCACCGCCGCGGGTTCCAGCCGCTGCACAAACGCCTGGGCCAAACAGGGTGATGGCTGTGCCCCGAGCAGACCGACGATGAGACTAAAGGCCAACGAGGTGAGAGGTCGAGGAATCCGGTTCCACATGTCGTTTGGTCCCGATCTAAGAACGGCTGAATGGGCAGGTTCGGACCGTGTGACCCGAGAGGTCATTCTCGAGGACGCATCGGCGTTTGTCAATTTGTGTTGAGGGTCTTGCGGCATTCCAGTATCCTGCCTGATTGAGGGCTTCACCTGTTGAGACTCTCCTGACGTGGTCCTCATCGACCCCGTTTCTCCATTACGGCGAAACTCCACAATCCAATCACGACTACCCGGTCGCCGTTTGACCTCGAGGTGACGCGATGCTTTCGATCAATGGACAGGCTCCGCGGTTGTGCGACGGGACGACGCGTCGCGAGGCGTTGAAGATCGGCGGCCTGGGCATGACCGGGCTCTCGCTTCCCTCGCTGATGGACCTGGACACCGCAAACGCCAATCCGACCTCCGACTCCGGATCCAGCCACGCGGCCGGTTTCGGCAAGGCGAAGAACTGCATCGTGCTGTTCCTCTCGGGTGGACCGGCCCACCACGATACCTTCGATCCGAAGCCGGACGAACCGGTCGAGGTGCGTGGCGAATTCGACCAGATCCAGACATCGGTACCGGGCCTGGTGATCGGCGAGCACCTGCCGCGGACGGCGAAGTGGATGGACCGCGTCGCGCTGATCCGCTCGATGACTCACGAATCCTCGGGCCATGCCGGCGGCGGCTACTACATGTTCACCGGGTACAAGTACCCGCGGGGCGAGGGTTCTGCCAACTTCATGGGTCGTGACGAAGCGCCTCACATCGGCTCGGTGCTCTCCAAGATCTCCCCGGGCCCCGGCCCGATGGTCCCCTTCTGCATCGTCCCGCGTCGACTCGACGCCGGCAGCGGCCGCCGCGCCGGGCAGTGGGGTGGCGCTCTGGGCGGGAAGTACGACCCGCTGCAGACCGGTGGCAACCCCAACGACGACCACTTCAAGCTCAAGCACCTCCCGCTGACCGCCAACCGCCCCGCGGCGGTGATCCAGAGACGCAAGAAGCTGGTCGACCAGTTCAACAGCCAGCTGGCGTTTCTCAACGAGAACCCCCTGGCCCGTTCGATCGGCCAAAACCAGCAGAAGGCGCTCGACGTGATCACCTCCGACGCCGTCCGCCGTGCTGTGGACCTCTCGACCGCCGGCAAGCAGCTGCGGACCCGCTACGGCCGCAACCTCTTCGGCCAGTCGGTGCTGCTGGGCAAGAGACTCCTGGAGGCAGGGACCCGGCTGGTGCAGGTCAGTTGGCTGAGGACCCAGGGCCAGATGGGCTACGCCTGGGACAGCCACTGGAACAACTTCCAGGCACTCCGCGAGGACCTGATTCCTCCCTTCGACATCGCGTTCACCAGCTTGATGAGCGACCTGGAGCGTGAGGGACGATTGGATGACACGCTGGTGGTGGTCGCCGGCGAGTTCGGCCGCACGCCCAAGGTCACGCTCAAGACCGCAGGCCGCGAGCACTGGTCGAATGTCTTCAGCGTGTTGCTGGCCGGTGCCGGCATCCGCGGCGGACAGATCTACGGAGCCTCGGACAAGATCGGCGGCTTCCCCGCCGATCGACCGGTGTCCCCCGGCGACCTGACCGCGACGATTTACCACTGCCTGGGCATCGACCCGCGGACCGAGGTGCTCGACCAGAGCGGGCGTCCGTTCTACATCAGCAGCGGAAACCCGATCGCCGACATCATCGGCTGATCGTCTCCGTGCCCGTCCTGCTGCTGGCCACTCTCGACACCAAGGGAACCGAGGCGGCGTTTCTGCGCGATCGGCTGGTGGAGCTGGGTGTCGACGTGGTTGTCGTGGACACCGGCTGCCTGGGCGAACCGGCGATCACCCCCGACGTCGCCCGCGATGAGTTCTACTCGTTGGGCCCGGTCCCGCTGGCCGAATTGCAAGCGGCCGCTGACCGCGGCCAGGCGATCACCGCGGCGGCCGAATCGGCCAAGGCGCTGGCGATTTCGAGACAACAAGCCGGGGGTTTGCAGGGAGTCATCGGCCTGGGCGGATCGGCCGGGACGACGATCGCCACCGCGGCGATGCGTGCCTTGCCACTGGGAGTGCCCAAGCTGATGCTCAGCACCCTGGCCAGCGGCCCGGTCCGGCCCTGGGTCGGCGACACCGACCTGTTGATGCTCAACTCGGTCGTCGACATCCTCGGCCTGAACCGTATCTCCCGCAGCGTGCTCGACACCGCCGCCCGCGCCCTGGCCGGACTGGTCAACCTTGATGCCGCACCCGCCTGCGACAGCAACCGCCGCCTGGTCGCCGCGACGATGTTCGGGGTGACCACGCCGTCGGTCGAGCGGGCGCGTGATCGGTTGGAGGAGGCTGGTTTCGAGGTGCTGGTGTTTCACGCGACGGGAAACGGCGGACAGGCGATGGAGTCGTTGATCTCCGAGGGCCTGATCTCGGGGGTCCTGGACATCACGACGACCGAGTTGGCCGACGAACTGGTCGGCGGCATCCTCTCGGCCGGCCCCGACCGGCTGAGGGCCGCTGGGAGGGCCGGGGTGCCCCAGGTGATCAGCGTCGGAGCGACCGACATGGTCAACTTCGGGCCTCGCCGTGACGTCCCCGCCCGCTTCGCCGACCGGCTGTTCTACGAGCACAACCCGACGGTGACGTTGATGAGAACGACGCTCGAGGAGAACCGGAGCCTGGGCGAGCAGATCGGTGACCGGGCCGCGGCCGCCGTGGGCCCCACCACGCTGATGCTGCCGCTTGAGGGCGTCTCGGCGATCGACCGCGCCGGAGAACCCTTCGACGACCCCGCCGCCCGCGAGGCTCTGTTTGCGGGAATCCGCGACCATCACGCCCCCGCGGAGCTCATCGAATTGCCGCACCACATCAACGACCCCGAATTCGCCGATGCGGCAGCGATGCGGTTGATCGAGTTGATCAACTCACAAGGCGAGCCGGGTTAGCGCGGGTCCTCGTTAGACCCGGCGTGGGCCGCCAAAGGCGGGCAACACTGGCTCACGCAACGCCGCAACTCCGCAGGTCATTCGACGGGCAACGGTGTCGAATCTAGAATGCGGGGCAGGACCGCCCGCGGCCTGTTGTACCTCGAATCCATCGCCCCACGTCGGTCTCAGACATGGCCGATACCCCCCCTCCCCCTCAACTCACGGATCCCGCTGCCATGGCCGCGTTCGCTCGACAGGAAATCCTCGATCGGTTGCGAGCCAAGGTCGAGGCCGGAGAACCGATTCTCGGAGGCGGGGCCGGCACCGGGCTCAGCGCCAAGCTCGAAGAGGCCGGTGGGATCGACCTGATCGTCATCTACAACTCCGGACGCTTCCGCATGGCCGGTCGAGGCTCACTCGCGGGACTGATGCCCTACGGCGATGCCAACGCGATCGTGATGGAGATGGCCGGCGAGGTGCTGCCGGCGGCTCAGAACACTCCCGTCCTGGCCGGAGTCTGCGGCACCGACCCCTTCCGCCTGATGCCCGTCTTCCTGAAACAGGTCCAGGCCGCCGGGTTCTCGGGCGTCCAGAACTTCCCCACAGTCGGACTCTTCGACGGCACCATCCGCGCCGGGCTCGAAGAAACCGGAATGGGCTACGGGCTGGAAGTCGACATGATCGGGCTGGCCCACGAGATGGACCTGTTGACCACGCCCTACTGCTTCAACCCCGATGAGGCGACCGCGATGGCCAACGCCGGGGCCGACATCCTGATCCCTCACATGGGACTGACCACCAAGGGCCTGATCGGTGCCAGCACCGCGTTGTCGCTCGAGGCGGCCGCCGGGCGAGTGCAGGAGATGGCCGACGCGGCCCGGGCTGCCAACCCCGAGATCCTGGTCCTGTGCCACGGCGGGCCGATCGCCGAACCCCAAGACGCACAGTTCATACTCGACCACACCGACGGCGTCGTCGGCTTCTACGGCGCCAGCAGCATGGAACGACTGCCCGTGGAACCGGCCATCACCGAGCGGATCCAGGAATTTCGACGGCTGCGACCCTGATGACTCACCACGGGGTCAGACCCCAGGGCCCGTTTGCAATCACCGGCGGCCACCGGCACACTCAACCGGTGTCGACACCCCACCCGGAGACTCTCCCATGTCACGCTCGAGAGGGACCGTCGCACTCAGGGCCCTGTTGATCCTCATCGCCTGGAGCGCTTCGATGCCCGAGGAGTTTTCACCGCTGGACCCGGCCCGTACCGCCGAGGCCGGACAGTACGACCGCCCGGCCCGCAACCCGCGGCAAAGCCGTTCCGTCGTCATCGCCAAGCACGGCATCGTCGCCACCAGCCACCCCCTGGCCGCCCAGGCCGGACTCGACATCCTCAAGAAAGGTGGCAACGCCGCCGACGCGGCGATCACCGCCAACGCCATGCTCGGGCTGGTCGAACCGATGAGCTGCGGGATCGGTGGCGACGTGTTCGTCATCTACTGGGACAACAAGACCCAGACCCTCTACGGACTCAACGGCAGCGGTCGCAGCCCCTACTCGATTTCACGCAAGGTCTTCTCTGACAAGGGACTCGACGAGATCCCCATCAACGGACCACTCGCCTGGAGCGTCCCGGGCTGTGTCGACGGTTGGGACATGCTCCGCAAGAAGTTCGGGACACTCGAATTCCAGGACCTGCTGGCCGATCCGATCAGGACCGCCGAAGAAGGATTCCCCGTCAGCGAGGTCATCGGCCGCAGCTGGGCGGGAGGCCAGGCGGCCCTCGCCGGGTGGCCCGACTCGGCCCGCACCTTCCTCCCCGGCGGCAAGGCTCCAGGCATCGGTGAGATCTTCAGAAACCCCGACCTGGCCTGGAGCTACCGGCAGATCGCCGAACACGGCCGCGACGCGTTCTACTCGGGAGAAATCGCCAAGCGGATCGTCGACTTCAGCCAGGCCAATGGCGGGTTCTTCTCGATCAAGGACTTCAACGACCACCACGGCGACTGGATCAAACCGGTCTCGACCAACTACCGCGGCTACGACATCTGGGAACTGCCGCCCAACGGCCAGGGCATCGCCGCGCTGCAGATGCTCAACGTGCTCGAACACCACGACGTCAAGTCGCTGGGACACAATTCCAGCGAGTACATCCACCTGTTCGTCGAGGCCAAGAAGCTGGCCTTTGCCGACCGGGCCCGCTTCTACGCCGACCCCGACTTCGGCAAGCTGCCCACTGCCGAATTGATCTCCAAGGAATACGGCAAGAAGCAAAACGCTCGAGTCGACCTGAAGCGAGCCGCGACCGAGGTCCCCTCGGGTGACCCCAAGCTCGAACACGGCGACACCATCTACCTGAGTGTCGTCGACAAGGACCGCAACTGCTGCAGCTTCATCCAAAGCAATTACCACGGCTTCGGGTCGAAGGTCGTCCCGGGCAAGACCGGGTTCTGCCTGCAGAATCGAGGCCAGCTGTTCGCGCTCGACGACAAGCACCTCAACCGACTCGAACCCCACAAGCGACCCTTCCACACGATCATCCCCGCCTTTGTGACCCGAGACGGAAAGCCGTGGCTGTGCTTTGGATTGATGGGCGGCGACATGCAGCCGCAGGGACACGTGCAGGTGCTGATGAACATCATCGACTTCGGGATGAACGTGCAGCAGGCCGGTGACGCGGCCCGGATCCGGCACATCGGCTCGGCCACGCCCACCGGACAGCCCGCCGACGGCAAGGGAGGCTTTGTCGCTCTCGAAACCGCCGTCACCGCCGACGCCATCCGAGGCCTGGAACAACTCGGACACCGCATCGTCCGAGCACCAGGCTCATTCGGAGGCTACCAGGCAATCCGGATCGACCACGAGAACGGCGTACTGCACGGAGCAACCGAGCCCCGCAAGGACGGAACGGCCGCCGGGTACTGAGACTCCGGGGGTCAGACGCCGCCCACAGGTGGGCCTGATCCCCCAACAGCGGCCCGCAGGCGGGGCCTGACCCCTTCCCGCAACCAGCAGCGACCGCGGCAAACCAACTCCCCCACCCCCTCACCCACCCCTCCCGTCACCAGATCCAACCCCCAATTGACGCACCCCCCCGATTGGCGACAATAAACACCCCACCCACACCCCACCAAACCCCACTCTCATGCCCCGGCTCTCCCCACTCCTGGCCGCGTTCGCTCTTCTGCCGGCTCTGCTTTCGGCCGACGCGGACCGCAGTTCGAGAAACGTCGCCAGGGCAGTCTGCGACCGCAGCCCGATCTCCCTGGACCTCTCGCCCGACAAGACCCTCGTCGCCACCGCCAACCACACCTCCGGCACCGTCTCGCTGGTCCAGCTCACCTCCGGCAAAGTGCTCTATGAAATCGCCTGCGGCCGACGTCCGGTCGACATCGCCTGGTGGGACGCTTCGACGCTGCTGGTGAGCCTGCTCGACGACGACGCCGTCGCGGTGCTCAGTTGGCAGCACAACCGCCTGAAGTTGACCCGGACCATCCCCGTCGGGGACGCCCCGCGTGGCCTGGCCGTCGTCGGACCCGATGCCTCGAACACCAGCGGCCAGGACAAGAGACCCCGCCGGGCCTTCGTGGCACTCTCGGGCCACGACGCGATCGCAGAAATCGATGTCTCCTCAGGGACCGTGCTGAGGAGGTTTCCGACCGGAGGCCAACCCGGGTGGCTGACTGGAACTCCCAACCATCGCTGGCTGGTCGCGTGTGCCAACGTGCCCGGGGAGGTCTGGGTCCACGACATCGCCACCGGAAAAAAGCTGAGTCGTCGCACGATCTTCGACGACGGCTTCAACCTGGGCCGACCGGTGGTGCTGGACGACAGCGAGACGATCATCCTGCCGACGCCGATCAATCGCAGCTTTCCGGTCAACGAGAACAACGTGCAGCGCGGCTGGGTGATCGACAATCGCCTGACCCGCATGCCGTTGCCCGGCGGCGAGTACTGGCAGCAGAAGCAGATGAACCTCGACGAACACGGTGCCGGCTGCGGCGACCTGAACGCCGTGGCCCTGAGCCCCGATCGGAAGTGGCTGGTGGGCAGCTGTGGAGGTTCACACGAACTGGTGGTGCTGAGGTTCTCGGAACTCCCCTGGCCGTCGGCCGACCCCGGCGATTTCCTGCCCGAAGCCATGCGGGACAACCCCAGGCTGTTTCGTCGAGTCGAACTGGGTGGCCGTCCGCTGGACCCCGTCTTCCTCGACAACCGCCACGTGCTGGTGGCCAACTACTTTGAGGACTCGCTACAGATCGTCGACGTCGTCAACTCGAAGCAGACCCGGACCATCTCGCTGGGCTCGGCGCCGGCACCGGGCCTGGTGCGTCGAGGGGAACAGATCTTCCACGACGCCGACCGCTCACGCGACGGCTGGTTCAGCTGCAGTTCCTGTCACCCCGACGGCCACACCAACGGTCAGACCTTCGATACGCTCAACGACGGCAACCACGACACCTACAAGCTGACCCCGTCGCTGCGGGGAGTGACCCGCACCGGGCCGTGGACCTGGCACGGTTGGCAGCAGAGCCTGCCGGCGAGCATCCGCAAGTCGCTCCACGACACGCTCTCGACTGAAACACGACCCACCGACGAGGACATCAAGGCGGTGATCGCCTTCCTGGCCTCAATCGAATACCCGCTCAGCCCACACCGACTCCCCGATGGCACTCTCGGTAAGGCGGCACTCCGCGGCAAGAAGCTCTTCGAGACCACCGCCGGCTGCATCGACTGCCACGCGGGCCGCGACTACACCACGCCCAATACCTACAAGGTCGGCCTCGAGTCGCCTCGTCTGTTCTACCCCGAGTTCAACCCTCCCGGTCTCAGAGGCCTGCACGACAGGCGCCGCTTCCTGCACGATGGACGAGCCCGCAGCCTGATCGAGGTCCTGACCAAGCACCACCGCCCCGAAAAACTCACCGGCAAACCACTCACACCCGATCAACTCCAGGACCTGATCGCCTTCCTCCAGTCGATCTGACCGCAAGAACTCAACCGGAAACTTCCACGAGACTCACACCATGCGCATCCCGGCCCTGCTGCTGCTCACACTGCTCGCGACTCCGCTGTTGAGCGAGGACAAGAAGGCCGACTCGCCGGTTCCGACCCAGGAGGTCAAGGCCGAGGCGTTGGCCAAGCGGCCTCAGGTGCCCGGCCTCCTCGCCATCACGCTCAGGGATCGCCAGAAGACCGCGGCGGGGAAGATCCGCGAGCGGACACGCAAGGTCGAGTGGAACGCCTCAGAGACCGCCGTGATCATCTGTGACATGTGGGACAACCACTACTGCCGCCTGGCCGCTCAACGCGTCGACGCGATGGCCCCGAGAATGAACCGGGTGATCACCGCGGCGCGAGCTCATGGTGTGTTGATCATCCACGCCCCCAGCGGCTGCATGGACGTCTACGAAACAACGCCTCACCGCTGGCGGATGAAGCTGGCCCCAACCTCAAAGACTCCGATCCCGCTCAAGGGATGGTGCTACCGAGACCCGCAGCGCGAGCCCGAATTGCCCGTGGACGTCTCGAAGCAGCCCTGCGACGACCCGGTCGTCGGCAAGGCGATTCGACGATTCTCGAAACAGCACGCCGCGATCAAGATCACCGGCTTCGACGGAGTCAGTGCCAGTGGACAGGAGGTTTTCAACGTGCTCCGCCGCGAAGGAATCCGCAACGTGGTGCTGATGGGCGTGCACACCAACATGTGCGTACTCGGACGGCCCTTCGGTATCCGGCAGTTGGTCCGACTGGGATTCCAGGTCGCGCTGGCCCGAGACCTGACCGACGCGATGTACGACCCCCGAGAAGCCCCGTATGTCAGCCATACGCGAGGCACCGAGCTGGTGGTGGAACACATCGAGACCTACTGGTGCGCGTCACTGATGGGAGCCGACCTGACACGTGTCGTGCCCGGATCGGCCGATCCGAAGGCACTCGACAAGAAGTGATCGCAGCCGCGACCAACCTCAACGACCTCCTCGATCCGTGACCGATCCACAAACCCATCCCGTCGACGTGCGATACGGCCGCGAGTGTCACCTGGCGCTGGCCGTCGATGCCGACCGCCTGGTCGCGCGCAGCGAAGCGCCCCAGCAGATCGAATCGCTCGAAGCCTCGATCCGCCACGCACTGGCCACTCCGCTCGACTTCCCTCCGCTGCATCAGGCCGTGATCCCCGGCGACCAAGTCGTCATCGCCCTGGATTTCGACACCCCCGCTGCCGACACGATCCTCGCGGCGATCTGGGATGTGCTGGCCGATCGCGAGGTGGACCCCGAAGACGTACTCGTGCTTCAGCCTCGTGGCAACGGCCCGGCCGAACCACCCGACCCTCGTGGCGACTTGCCCGAGGAGATCCGCGAGCGGATTACGTGGCGGATCCACGATCCTCAACAGGCCGAGGGGGGACAGTACCTGGCCACGTCGGCGACAGGTGAGCGGGTGTACCTGGCGTTGGAGTTGATCGAGGCGGACCTGGTGATCCCGGTCGGACCCGTCGCCTTCGACTCGGTCCTCGGCTACCGCGGCACCCACAGCGTGCTCTACCCCGGACTCTCCAATGCCGATTCACTGTCGCGAGCACTCGGACAGGGCCACCGTGAACTCGAACCGAGCGACCAGAGACCCCTGAGAGAACTGATCGACGATGTCGGCTGGCTGCTGGGTGTCCAGTTCTGCGTGGCGGTGGTGCCGGCGGCCGGGTCGGGAGTGGCGGGAGTCTGGGCCGGGTTGCCCGAATCGGTGTTTCGTACGGCCCTGGAGTGTCTCGAGGCGTCCTGGCGAGTCGAGCTCGATCAACGCTCTGAGATCGTCGTCGCCTCGATCGAATCCGACGCCGGCGGGCACGGCTGGGAGCAGGTCGGACGCGCCCTGGAGGTGGCCCGCAACCTGGTCACCCACGACGGACGCATCCTGCTGTTGACCGACCTCGATGAATCCCCCGGCGACGGGTTGAAACTGATCCGGGGCGCCGACGCACCCTCTGAAGCACTCTCACCACTGAAATCCCTGGCCCCCCTGGACCTCGTCCCCGCGACGCAGTGCGTCGAGGCGACCGACTGGGCGCGGGTCTACCTGCTCAGCCAACTCGACAGCGAACTGGTCGAAGACCTCTTCATCACACCTCTGCAACACCCCGACGAGATCACACGACTGCTCTCGCAGCCGGGGCAATGCGTGATCGTCGAGAATGCCCAGCATGCCTATGGACGCGTCCGGGTCGACGAGTGACACTCTGCAGGTTGATCCGCTCGAGGAATCCCGGCTAGACTGGATGACCCGACATCAGGACCCTTACCGGAAAAACCGGAAAACCGAGACACCCGGAACACCAGCTCGATCCAACAGGTACAGGAGATTCGGACGATGGCTCAAAACACACGTCGTGACTTTCTCGAACACTCGATGCTGACCGCCGCGGCCGCAGCCGTGGCCGGAGCGCCGACCTTCGTGGCGGCCGAGGAGAAACAGTCGAAGAGCCCCAACGAACGGCTACAGGTGGCATGCGTCGGAGTCCGCGGACGCGGACAGAGCCACCTGAGTGCGTTCTCGAGACGGAAGGACACCGAGGTGGTGGCGGTCGTCGATCCCGACGAGGCGATCGGACGGCAGCGGGCCGAAAAGACTGGCAACAGCTCCGGACGCAAGCCCCAGTACTTTGCCGATATGAGAAAGGTGTTCGAGGACAAGTCGATCGATATCGTCTCGATCGCTACTCCCAACCACTGGCACGCGTTGGCCGCGATCTGGGCCATCCAGGCCGGCAAGGACGTCTATGTCGAGAAGCCCGTCAGCCACAATGTCAGCGAAGGACGCCGGATCGTCCAGGCCGCTCGCAAGTACGGCAAGATCGTGCAGACCGGTACCCAGTGCCGCTCGATGGGCGGAACCATCCAGGCCATCGACCATGTGCACCAGGGCAAGATCGGTGACGTCAGCGTCGCCCGAGGCCTGTGCTACAAGCGGCGGGGCTCGATCGGAGCCCGCGGCAAGTACGATGTGCCCTCGAGCATCGACTACAACCTGTGGCTGGGTCCCGCTCCCGAAAAAGCACTCAGCCGACCACGCTTCCACTACGACTGGCACTGGCAGTGGGACTACGGCAACGGCGACTTGGGCAACCAGGGCATCCACCAGATGGATATCGCCCGCTGGGGACTCGGAGTCGACCACATCGGTCACTCGATCTACAGCTACGGCGGACGACTCGGATACGTCGACGCCGGCGATACCGCCAACACCCAGGTCAGCATCCACGACTACGGCGAAAAACGACTCGTCTTCGAAGTCCGTGGCCTGCCGACCGATCGCCTGAAGGGCGCCGGAGTGGGGGTCATCTTCGAAGGATCCGAAGGATACGTCGTGCTGGCCAGCTACAACGGCGGAGCCGCGTTTGATCCCGACGGGAAGATGACCGCGAAGTTCAGCGGAGGTGGCGACCACTTCGCCAACTTCCTCTCGGCCGTACGCAGCCGCAAACACTCAGACCTCAACGCCGACATCCTCGATGGACACCTCTCCAGTTCACTCTGCCACCTCGGCAACGTCTCCTACCGACTCGGCGATGCCATCTCGGTGGCCGACATGCAGAAGCGGTTCGATGGCGACGACGAGGCGACCGCGACACTCGATCGAGTCGTCGGACACCTCGGTAAGAACAAGGTCGACCTCGCCTCGCAACAACTGACCTCGGGGCTGCACCTGAGAATCGATCCGAAGAAGGAAGTCTTCATCAGCACCGACGCCGCAGGGGCCAACCCGTACCTGAGCCGCGAGTACCGCAAGCCGTTCGTCGTGCCCTCGGCCAAGGACGTCTAACAGAGTCCAGGGACTGGCTCCGCAGCCCCGCCTCCGGCGGGGCGCAGGTGCCTGTCCCCTCTCTGCCAACCACCATCCGATCGGGACAGGCACTTCCGCCACGCCTCCGGCGCGGCTCCAGAGCCAGTCCCCTTTTTTCTTCTTGAACCCCTCCGCCGGTTCCTGCTACAAGCCCCGCCACGGGGAGCAGAAGGAACCGACCGATGGCCAGCACCGGCACACCTCCCAACACCTCCCGCCGCAGCATCACCTGGTGCCTGGTCGCACTGCTGCCTCTGGCCGCCGCCGTCGGATTCGACGCCGCAGGAACCCGCCCCAGGCCTCTCGCCTCAGAAAACCCACCCCCGCCCGGTCTCGCCTTCGACCAGTACCTGGTCAACCTCGGACCAGTCCCCGCCCAGGCCGAACACCGCGCCTACTTCGCCTTCACCAACACCGGTTCAAAACCGATCACCGTGACGGCACTCAGACCCAGCTGCGGGTGCCTCGACCCCAGCCTCCGCAAGGCGACCTGGGAACCGGGCGAGCGGGCCGTGTTTTCGCTCAAGGTGCTCGCCACACGCGAACCACCCGGACCCAAGGAATACACGTGCCGTGTCGAGTACAACGACGGCCAGCCACGGGAGGTGCTGCTGAGACTCAAGGTCGACCTGCCCGAACAGAAACTGGTCGTCTCACCCAAGGCTCTGATCATCTACCAGAACACCCCCGATCCGGTCACACAGCCGATCACGCTCACCCGCCACAAGGCCGGCCGGATCAGCATCCTGGAAGTCACCACCACCTCGCCCCTGGCCCGGGCTGTGATTGGACGCGAACAGGTCGACCCGCAGGGACTCCGCACCGCAGAAGTGCTGGTGACCGTCGCAGCCGTTCCGCCGGGCAGACACCAGCTGTTCGTCCACATCGCCACCGACGATCCGGAATACCCCGAGGTGCGAGTGCCGGTACTCGTGATCGGACCCCCGCTGCCGCGATCAGCCGGCAAGTCGGTGGGTCCGGGTGCCGATAACCGGAGATAGCCCCGCCGATCGTCGCTGTGACCCCGTCGGAGTGATACGATACAGACACGGACCGGGGCTTTCCCGGTGCCCAGCTCCTGCCCAAACCTCCTCCGGCAACTGCGATGCTCCACATCGACGGCAGCTCCCAGCGAGGCTTCTGCGACGGCATCTCACGCCGCCGGATTCTCGAGGTCGGTTCGCTGGCGACGGCCGGACTCGGGTTGCCGGGGCTGCTGGCATCAACCGCCTCAGCAGCACCCCTCACCGAAGGTAGCTTCGGCCGTGCCAAGCGAGTGATCCTGCTGTTCATGTGGGGTGGCCCGGCTCACCAGGACACCTGGGACTTGAAGCCCGACGGGCCACTCGCCACGCGAGGCGAATTCCGTCCGATCGGGACCAACGTACCCGGGCTGCACGTCTCCGAACACCTGCCCCTGGTCTCGCGGCACGCCGACAAGCTCGCCATCATCCGCTCCGTCGGCCAGGAAGACAACAACCACTCCACGGGTGCCCACGCCGGGCTGACCGGTCGCAAGCACGAGCTGAAACAGGAATCCTTCAACGCTCGCCAGAGCGACTTCCCCCACTTCGGCTCGGTGCTCAGCTACCTGCAACCCAATCAGAACGGCCTGCCGACGTTTGTCGCGCTGCCCGAGATGATCCACACCACCAACGGTGCCATCACTCCCGGACAGGGCGGCGGGATACTGGGCCGGAGATTCGATCCGTTCCGGATCAACGAGCACCCCGACCGGCGTGACTTTTCGATCGAGAGCCTGAAGTTGCCCGAGGGCGTGGGGCTGGGACGGATGGCCGGCCGGAGGGCTCTGCTGGATGGAGTCGACCGCACAGCGAGGCTGGCCGATCGAGCCGACTCGAGCCAGTCGCTGGACCAGTTCTACCAGCGGGCCCTCGACCTGGTGCTCTCGCCCAAGGCCCGCCACGCGTTTGACCTCGCAAGCGTCCCCGACGAACAGAGGTGGCGATACGGCTACCACGCCTTCGGACAGGGAGTGCTGATGGCCCGGCGGCTGGTCGAGGCCGGAGTCAAGCTGGTCACCGTCTACTGGCACCGCGAACGTAAGACGATCGACTCGAGCTGGGACACGCACCTGCTGAACTTCACCGAGCTCAAGCACCGGCTGCTGCCCTCGGTCGATCGCCCGATCGCCGCACTGCTCGAAGACCTGCAGGCCTCGGGCATGCTCGACGAAACACTCGTGGTCTGGAACAGCGAGTTCGGCCGGACACCGAGGATCAACAAGAACGCCGGCCGCGACCACTGGGGGCCGTGCAACAGCGTGGTGATGGCCGGAGGTGGAGTGCCCGGTGGGCAGGTCTTCGGAGCCACCGACGAACAGGCCGCCTACCCGACGGCCGACAAGGTCACACAGGACGACATCGCCGCCACCATCTACCACCTGCTCGGCCTCGAATCCGAGACCCGGGTCCGCGATCGACTCAATCGACCCCACGCCATCGCACTGGGTGAACCGATCCATGAGCTGCTCGGTGGCCACTGCCAGGTCCCACCCTCAGCCGATCCCGCACCCAGGATCCCCCGAACGCAGGTCGGACCGCTGGAAACCACGCTCAGAGAAAACGGTAACCGCTTCCTGTGCCTGGAATCGGGCAACCCCGACAACGAAAAACACTGGACAATCAAGGGACTCGGCGATGCATCTCGAGGACCGGTCCCCGCCCGCCCTCTCGGAGATCAGCCCGCAACACTGACCTACACCGGCATCTTCTGGAACCACCTCGACTACACAAACGTGCTGATCCGCTGGGCAGAGCCTTCGACGCTCGAAGGCGTCACGCTGGCGCTGTCCGGCAAACCGGTGCCGATCCCCGCAGAACTGCTCTCGAGCAAACCGGCCAGCATCTGGCAGGTGAGCCTGCCGCAGGGACTGGTTCCCTCGATCCCCACCGGAGCGTCCAAGCTGGTCGTGTCCTTGACCGCTCCCGGTCGGCAGCTGGCCGGATTCGCCGTGACCGGCGACCCCGTCCGCCAGATGGTCCTCAAACGATTCGGGCTCGTCTGAGTTTTTCGGGACCATCCGGATCAGCGTGATCAGCGTGACCAGCATGACCATCCCATCTCGAGACAACAGCCAGGCCCATTTTGCCCGGGCGCGAGAGTCGATCCCCGGCGGGGTCAACAGCCCGGCCCGAGCCTTCGGAGCCGTGGGCGGCGACCCGCTGATCATCGATCGAGGCGAGGGGTCCCGGCTGTGGGATATCGACGACAACCCGCTGATTGACTACGTCGGCAGCTGGGGACCTCACATCCTGGGACACCGGCATCCGGAGGTCATGGCGGATCTCGAGACGGCCCTGGCCCGAGGGACCAGCTTCGGAGCACCCACGGTTCTTGAAACCGAGTTGGCCGAAGCGGTGATCGCGGCGGTCCCGTCTCTCGAAAAAGTCCGCATGGTCAGCTCGGGGACCGAGGCGACCATGAGTGCGATTCGGCTGGCCCGGGGGCACACCGGTCGAGACAAGGTGATCAAGTTCGCCGGCTGCTACCACGGTCACGTCGACAGCCTGCTGGTCGAAGCCGGCTCCGGAGCACTGACTCACGGCGTGCCCTCCAGCCCCGGTGTCCCCGCCGGCTGTGCACAGGACACCATCGCCCTGGCCTTCAACGATGCAGAAGGCCTGGCGGCGACGATGGAGGAGATCGGCAGCGAGGTGGCCTGCGTGATCCTCGAACCGGTCGTCGGAAACATGGGTGTCGTGCCACCGGCCGACGGGTTCCTGGCAGCCTGCCGAGAACTGTGCACCGCACACCGAGCCCTGCTGATCTTCGACGAGGTGATGACCGGGTTCCGCGTGGCCTACGGCGGGGCCCAGTCGCTTTACGGCGTCACGCCCGATCTGACCACGCTGGGGAAGATCGTCGGAGGCGGAATGCCGGTGGGAGCCTACGGCGGAGCGGCCGATATCATGGACTCGATCTCACCTGATGGGCCCGTCTACCAGGCCGGGACTCTCTCGGGGAACCCCCTGGCGATGGCCTGTGGACTGGCCACGCTCAGAGTGCTCCGCGAAACCGACCCCTACCCGCAGCTCGACGCCGCCACCGCTCGCCTGGTCGATGGACTCGATCGGGCCGCCTCCGACGCGGGAATCGACCACCAGGTCGCGCGGGTGGGCAGCATGTTCACGTTGTTCTTCAACAGCGACCCGGTCACCAGCTACGACGTCTCGGCACGCAACGACACCGACCGCTTCGCCGCCTACCACCGAGGCATGCTCGACCACGGCATCTACCTGCCGTGCAGCCAGTTCGAAGCCAACTTCGTCTCAACCGCTCACACCGACCAGGACCTCGACGACACCATCGCCGCAGCCGGCAAGGTGCTCGCAGAAATCGCCTAGCCCCAGGGACTGGCTCCGCAGCACCGCCCCTGCGCTCAACGCCCCACAGCGTCCAGGAACGCTCGCGACTGCTTCATGACATAAGCCTCGGCCCCCGCGTAGCCGATGGCCCGATACCCCTGCTCGGCTGCCCACTGAGCCTCCTCGGGACTCCGGGCCGGATACCCCGCCGCCACGCCGTGCTCCAGGCACGCCGCCAGGATCCGCTCGGCCGCCGCCTGGACATCCGCATGGTCCCGATCACCGGGGTGCCCGTAGGCCATCGCCAGGTCTCCGGTCCCCACCCACAACACGTCCAGCAGCCCCGATGCCGCAATCTCCTCGATCTGCTCAACTCCCTCGATGTCCTCGACCAACGCCAACAGCACCACCGTGTCGTTGATCTCCCGGAAGTAGTCCTCCGAAGACACTCGGCCCCACTTCATCCCCCGGGCCGGTCCGAAACCCCGGTTGCCCTGCGGGGGATACATCGCCGCGTTCCGCAAAGCCTTCGCGTCTTCGACACATCGACAGTGAGGAATCAACACGCCCTGGACCCCAAGATCCAACGCGTGCATCACCGCCTCGGCGTCGTTGTTCTTGAGCACCCGCACGATCGGCACCGTGCCGCCGGCAAAACAGCCCTGAACCAGGCGATCGATCGATGAGGGGTCCATGGCCCCGTGTTCGCCATCGAGCAACACGAAGTCGAACCCGGCGTAGCCGAGAATCTCGCACAGGGCCGGATCGGTCAGGCGAACCGAGCTCGAAAAGATCGTGCCGCCACCAGCCAGGATGCTCTTGACCGAGTTGCTGCGGACTGAAGTCATGCTGCGTTCTCCCTACTCAGGGACTGGCTCCGCAGCCCCGCCTCTGGCGGGGCGCAGGTGCCTGTCCCGAGCGGATGATGGTTGGTGGAAAGGGGACAGGCACCTGCGGAGCCAGTCCCCGGTTTACCGTTTCCCCGCAAACCGCAGTGCCCATCAGGTGCCGACGGCCCGCGAAACCACGGTCGTCACCGGAATCGTCGCCGGCATCGCATCGTCGGCCTCCGGTTCCTCGACCCCGTCCTCCCGGACCCGATCGACACCCCCCAGCTCGGCCAGGCGGCTCATCATCAACTCGGTGACCTGCTCGAGCACCTCGCCCTTGGGCCGCTGGCTGTAGAACTCCGACAGATCGATCGGGTCGCCGTAGATGACACGGACCCGGCCGCGAGTCAGGAACGGAGCGATCATGTTGGCCCCGCCGGGGACGTTATCAAGATAGACGGGGTAGACCGGGACCCGCGCCTTCAGCGCCAGCCAGCCGACGCCGAGGGTTCCGTCGAGGATCCCGTTGCCATTGACGTTGATGCGGCCCTCGGGAAAAATCCCCACCATATGACCCTGCTGCAACTGCCTCAGAGCCGTACGCAGCGGCCCGGCATCCTTGCCGTCCCGGCTGACCGGAATCGATCTCATCGAGCGGAAGATCCAGTGGACGCCCCTCACGTGGTAGTACTCACGGGCCATCATGAAACTGATCGTCCGCACGTTGCGGCGGCCAGGACCCAGGTGGTGGTTCATCCACAACTGCATCGGATCGGCCGCGCTGCTGTGATTGGCGATCACCAACGCCGCACCATCGCTGGGAAACGGGCAGGGTCGGTTCGAACGCCATCGCCACATCAGCCCGACAAACATCCGCTCGACGCAGTACAGCATCCAGGCCACCGCGTTGACGTCGTAACGTCGCACCCGCCATGCGATCAACAGCACGGTCACGGCCGCGTAAACGGCCAGCAGCAGGATCGCAGTGGACTCGGACATCGCGGAATGGTCTCGTGGGCTCGATCGTGAGGTCGATCAGGGGGGTGGCGGGCGGGATCGCAGAGGCAGAGGCTACCTTGATCGGCGAAAATCTCCAATAGCGATGGCGAGAATCCAGAGCCACCGCAACACGGGCCGAGTCGAGACGGTCATCGGCTCGAGGTGGAAGCCACGACCCGCAGACCGACATAATCAGCCCTCCAGTACTACGCCTCCGGACCGACACCATGCAAATCGCCATCCTTCATGGGCCTCGTGACCTGCGGATCGAAGAGCACCCGCTCGAGACCGAAAACCTCGGCCCACGACAGATCTGGACCCGCACGCGGATCAGTGCCCTGAAGATCGGGACCGATCGAGGCAATTTCGAGGGAGCCGAACAGGTGCCCGGCGCACCCGACTTCCCCCGCTGGGTCGGTGACAGCAACCTGGGTATCGTCGAGGCGGTCGGCAGCGAGGTGACCGAGTTCACCGTCGGTGACCGGGTCGTCGCGAACCTGCCCCACCAGTCGGACCTGGTGATCGATGCCGATGGGCCGGTGGTGAAGGTCCCCGAGGGGATCCGGGACGAGGACGCGGTCTACGCCTGGCTCACGGCACTCTCGGCCCTGTGCTACCGCAAGGCCGCCTTCGCACCCGGTGAAAACGTCGCCGTGGTCGGACTGGGTGTGCTCGGCCTGGGCGCCGTGGCACTCGGACCGCTCTTCGGAGCCCGCACGATCGCAGTCGGCAACAGCCCCATCCGACTCGAAATGGCACAAACCGTCGGAGCCCACGCCGGGTTCCTCTACAACGACCCCGATCTCGACAGCCGACTCGACGAGTTCACCCGCGGCGAGGGAATCGACCTGGTGATCCTGACAGCCAACCCCTGGCCCGCTCACCGCACCGCACTGGAAATCGTCCGGCCCGGTGGCCGAGTGGCCATCGTGGCACTGTCGGGTCGAGGCGAGCCGCCGCTGGACTTCAACCCGCTATCGATGGAACTCTTCTACAACAAGGGCATCTCGCTGGTCGCCGTCTCGCACGCCGCACCCACCAGCTACCCCGCCGACGATCGTGACCGCTTCGACAGAATGAACGCCGTCGCCTATGTGCTGGACCTGATGGCCGACGGAAGCCTCAAGCCCGGAGACCTGGTCACGCACCGGATGCCCTACACCGAGATGGCGACCGCCTACGAGATGATCGACCGCCGGGAGAAGTCGATGTTGGGTGTGATCTTCGAGTGGGACACTCACGACGGCTGATCCGCTGCGACACCCGGCCTAGCCCGCAGCCAGTTCGTCGCGAACCGCTGCGAACTGCTCGATCGCGAAGTCGACGTCGTCGAGCGAATGAGCGGCCGAGAGTTGCACTCGGATGCGGGCCGCTCCGCGAGGGACCACCGGGAAGCTGAAACCGATCACGTAGATGCCTCGAGCCAACAGACGCTCGGCCATCGATTGAGCCAGCACCGCATCGCCGAGCATGATCGGCACGATCGGATGCTCCCCGGCAGGCATCTCGAATCCACGAGACTCCATCCCGCTGCGGAATCGCGACGAGTTCTCGTGCAACCGGTCGAGCAGGGTGGTCGATTCGGAAAGCAACTCCAGGGCCTTCAGGGCCGAAGCGGCGATCATCGGAGCCAACGAGTTGGAAAACAGGTACGGCCGGGATCGCTGGCGAAGCATCTCGATGATCTCCAACCGGCCGCTCGTGTATCCTCCGCTGGCTCCACCCAACGCCTTGCCCAGGGTGCCGGTGACGATGTCGACCCGGCCCAGTACGTCGCGGTACTCGATCGAACCCCGGCCACCGCCACCAATCACCCCGACCGCGTGCGAATCGTCGACCATCACCAATGCGTCGTAACGGTCGGCCAGGTCGCAGATCTCGCCCAGCCGGGCGATGAAACCGTCCATCGAAAAGACTCCGTCGGTGGCGATCAGCCGATGACGGGCCCCGGACGTCGCCTGCAACTTCGACTCTAGATCCGACATGTCGTTGTTCGCATAGACGTGCCGATCCGCCTTACACAACCGCACCCCGTCGATGATGCTGGCATGGTTCAACTTATCACTGATCACCGCGTCCTCGGCAGAAAGCAGTGTCTCGAACAGGCCCCCGTTGGCGTCGAAGCAGGATGAGTAGAGAATCGTGTCCTCGGTGTGCAGGAACTCGCTGAGTCGTTCCTCGAGTTGCTTGTGCACGGCCTGGGTACCACAGATGAACCGGACACTCGAGAGTCCAAAGCCCCATCGGTCCAGGGCCTCGCGGGCAGCAGCAATCACCTCGGGATGATCCGACAGGCCCAGGTAGTTGTTCGCACAGAAGTTCAGCACCTCGCCCTCAGACACCTCGATCCGCGCCCGCTGAGGTGACTCGAGGACCCGCTCGGACTTGTACAACCCCTGCTCGCGGATCACGGCGATTTCGCTCAGCAGGTGCTCACGGATCGTGTAGGCCATCGCTGTCTCCTCGATCTCTGGACCACCGCCGCCGTTCAGTACAGTTCAGGTCACGCTGCTCCAGTCGAGCACCACCTTGCCGCAGTCCCCGGACTGCATCGCCCCGAAGCCCTCTTCAAAGTCGCTCCAGTCGAGCCGGTGGGTGATCACGCCGCTGATGTCCAGGCCACTCTGCAACATCACCGTCATGTGGTACCACGTCTCGTACATCTCGCGACCGTAGATCCCCTTGATCGTCAGCATGTTGAAGATCACCGCGTGCCAGTCGATCGCCAATTCTCCGGAAGGGATCCCCAGCATGGCGATTCGGCCGCCGTGGCACATGTTGGCAATCATCTCCTTCAACGCATCCGGCTGGCCCGACATCTCCAGCCCCACGTCAAAACCCTCCTTCATGCCCAGCTGGGCCTGGGTGTCAGCCAGCGTGCGGCTGCGGACATCGACCGTGTGGGTGGCTCCCATGCGAGCGGCCAGTTCGAGCCGGTACGGATTGACGTCGGTGACGACCACGAAGCGGGCCCCCGCGTGGCGAACCACCGCCGCGGCCATCATGCCGATCGGGCCGGCCCCGGTGATCAACACGTCCTCGCCCAGAACCGAAAACGACAACGCCGTGTGGACCGCATTGCCGTAGGGATCAAAAATCGCCTGCACGTCCCGGTCGATCGACTGGTCGTGGTACCAGACATTGGTCTTGGGCAACGCGATGTACTCGGCAAATGCACCCTGCCGATTGACCCCGATGCCCTGCGTGTCCTTGCAGAGATGGCGGCGACCGGCCAGGCAGTTGCGGCAGTGTCCGCAGACCACGTGGCCCTCGCCGCTGACCATGTCGCCCTCGCTGAAGTCCTTGACGTTGCTGCCCACCTCGACAATCGACCCGGAAAACTCGTGGCCGACAACCATCGGGACCGGGATCGTCTTCTGAGCCCACTCGTCCCACTCGTAGATGTGCAGGTCGGTGCCACAGATCCCGGTCCGTTCGACCCGGATCAGCACATCGTCGATCCCGTACTCGGGGATCGGTACCTCCTCGAGCCACAATCCCGGCTCCGACCTCGACTTGACCAGCGCCCTCATCTCAAGCGTCCCGACGTGAAGCTCACAACACTTTTCGACGCGTGAGTCTACCCGAGCAGACAGCAAATGGGCACCGGCCGCCAATCCGCCGCAGGCGGACTACGGCTCACCGTCCCTGGTCAAAGATCTGCTCCGCGACAGGCCCAGGCGTCCGATCCGCGTCGTTGCCGTCAGCGTCAATTCGACGTTCCGCAGTCGAGGCGCCTCGCGGAGCGTCTCGAGACCGGCATCGCTGATCCGGGTTGTGCTCAGCGAGAGATCCTGCAGCCGAGGCAATCCGGCCAGCGTCTGTGCCGATGCGTCGGAGATCCGCGTCGCCGCCAGGCCCAGTACCTCCAGCCGCTCCAGACCACTCAGCCTCCTCACCCCGGCGTCCCCCACTCGCGTGCGATCCAGGTGCAGGGAAACCAGCGAGCTGAGCCGACCGACCGCGGACATGCCCCTGTCACCCACTCGAGTGCCCGATAACTCCAACCGCGTCAGGCTCTCAAAACGAAGCAGGTAACCCATCCCCGGATCACCGATCCGAGTTCCACACAGGCTGAGCGATTCGAGCTTCGCCAACGGAGTCAGCCGGGACAGGCCCTCGTCGGTGACCCGCGAGAGATTCAGGCTCAGGCTCCGCAGCGACGTCAACCCGGCGATGTGACCCAGAGTCGCATCGGTGACCTGGGCCCCATCGAGACCGAGCGACTCGAGAGACTCGAGAGACTTCAGGGCGATCAGCCCGCGACCTCGCACCCGCGTGAACCCGACCCGCAGGCTGCGAAGTGAAGACAGCGACTTCAAGGAGTCCAGGCCCCTGTCACTGACCCGGGTCCGCGACAGGTCGAGCGTTTCGAGCGTTTCGAGCGTAGCGAGGTGTTTCAGGCCGGCGTCGGTGATCAGCGACGCGCTGAGATCCAGACGGGTCAGGCCCGGCATCGCGATCAGCCGCTTGAGATCCGAGTCGGAGACCTGCGAGCCGCCCAGTTCCAGGGCTACCGACGGCTTGCCGTCGGGCAACCGAGTCGTCACCACCCGGCCGCCTCGTTCGGCCACCAGCTGGCTGATCTGCTCGGGAGTTGGTGGAGTATCGTCGGCCGAAAACGCCGGCTGGCAACTCGCAGCCAGGACCGCCGCCAACAGGACTCCAGAAAGCTCAAGATACGCACGCCTCATGATCCGCCTCCCACCCTGGCCGATCCGCTCACCGCCTTGAGATTGGCTCGAGCGTCCTCGTAATCGGGATCCAGATCGACGGCTCTCTGGAACTGTTCACGCGCACTTCTCCGGCGACCCTGTTTCAGCAATGCCACCCCCAGCATGTTGTGCGCCTGGGGGAAGCGGGGGTTGATCCGGACCGCGGCACCCAGGTGCTTGATCGCCTCGAAAATCCGCTGCTGCTGCACGCAGATCGATCCGAGGTTCATGCGGGCCTGGAGCTGGTTGGGGTTGAGATCGACCGCCTGCCGGTAGTACCGCTCGGCACTCCGCTGGTCACCAAGCCTCAACGTGGCGTTGCCCAGGTTGGTCACCGCCGCCGCATCGGTCGGGTCGACCTCGTGAGCCCTCCGGTAAGCCACCGCAGCGTCCTTGTATCGTTCCTGCTTGTCCCAGGCGTTGCCCAGGTCGATGTAGGCCGCGGCCGTCTTGTGCTTCAACTCAAACGGGTTGCCGTTGCGCTGCGACAGGTCGGCGGCCAACTCGACGTACGACTTTGCCGCGTCCAGGTGACCGCGACGCACCAGCCGATCGGCCACCCTCACCGCCACGCTGCCCAGCCCGTGAGGCCTCAGGAACCAGCGGCCCGGGTAGGCGATTGCCGGGTCGATGTCCGAGTCGTCTGCCAGCAATGCCACGTCGGAAAGCAACCTGTCGACGCTGACGGGCCCCTTGTAGATCACCGCGAGGTGCCCCGAGCGATCGAGCAGAAAGCTGGCCGGCACCGGGAGCGTATACTTGTCGTCGAGCTGCGTGCGGGTCGTCATCACCACATCGTGCATCACGTCCAAGCGATCGACGGTGCCGCTGGTGGCCCGACGGACCCCGAACGGCAGCTCGTGCTTCTGGACAAATCCCGAGACCACCTTGAGCGGGGCCGGCTTGCCGTCCTTGAGCCCGTCGACCGACAACGCCACCACGTCCAGGCCCGCACTCTTCAACTCCTCGCCCCGCTCACTGAACTCGTGCAATTCCTTGATGCACGGCAGGCACCAGGTCGCCCACAGGTTGACCAGTGTCGGGCGACCCGAGACGACCAGCGAACGGGTCATGTCGCTCTGGTCAAGATACTCGATCGGCGGAAGCGGCAGTCGTTCGAGCAGCGGGATGCGGGCAATGCCCGTCGGAGCCACCACCGCCAGCTCGCCCGCGGGGATCTGGATGTCACGAGCCTTCTGCAGCAGGGCCTTCCCCGAGCCTTCGACCACCCGGTACCGTCCCCCCGCCGCCAGTCCCTCGATCGTCTCGTTCGATCCACCCGGCCAGGCCACCTTCAGCCGGAACGGCCCCGCGGCCGCACCGACTCCAAAGTGAACCCACTTGCTCGATTGAGACAGGTACCCGCTGCCGGCGGTCACAAAACGGACCAGCGGCTTCCCCTTACCCTCCGCACCCTCCGCAAGCCTCAACTCGAGTCGAGCTCCAATCGCGTCGCGGTTGCCCGAGGTTCCCTGCAGCCGGATCAGCACGCCCCGTTGGCCCTTCGACCCGTTGTTCCTGAGAAATCTCAGCCGCGGCGCCGTGCGGTTGGTGATCCACAGGTCCAGGTCGCCGTCGTGGTCCCAGTCGACCGACGCGATCGCGCGGGCGTCGTCGGGGAAATCAAACCCGCTGGCGTAAGAGACGTCGGCGAACGGCCGGTCGCCGCCCAGGTTCAGGTAGCAGCAGTTCCGCTCTCGTCCGCTCCACGAACCACCCGTCTCGATCAGGTTGGTGATCCGAGACCAGCCGGCTCGGTACTTGGGATCGACCGGACCCTGGTCGATCCTGGTGGGCGAATGCGACACGACCTGCCGCCAGAAGAAACTTCACAAGTCCTTGGTGTCTTCACCGGTGATGTACCCGTTGGCCACCAGCAGGTCGGGACGCCCGTCGTTGTTGATGTCGACAAACGGAGAACCCCACGCCCAGCGGCCCATCGTGACGTCACGATCGATGCTGACATCCCGGAACGTCCCATCACCGGTGTTCTCGAACAACGTGTTCCCGCGTGCATGACGCTGGAACTGCCGCCGCACCTCATCGGCGGCACCGCTCAGGAAGCGACGCTGGTAGGCAATGCGTTCGCCGGCCGAGGAGAACATGTTGCCGACGTACAGATCGGGGCGACCATCACCGTTGTAGTCGCACCACGAAACACTCATCCCCGCAGCAATGTCCTCGACACCCGCCGTCGCCGCCACGTCGCTGAATCGACCCCCGTCGTTGCGATACAGGCAATTGCGGCCGTAGTCGTTGGCGACGTACAGATCGAGATCACCATCGGAGTCGTAGTCCGAGAAGCTCGCCGCGAAACTCCACCTGCGGTTGTTCTCGCCCAGGCCCACCGCGTCGGTCGCATCGCTGAATTGCCAGTCACCGTCGTTGCGCAACAACAGGTTCGGCCCGCCGTTGTTCGCGTCGTGATACGGATACGGGATCGCTTCACCCAGGGCACCCTCGCCGGTGCGATTGGCCAGGAACCCCGCCCCGTAGCCGGTGACGTACAGGTCCAGATCGCCGTCGTTGTCGAAATCGGCTGCGGCCAGCGAGTACGGGTCGCCGGTCGAAAAGAACACGTCTCGCTCAACAAAATGACCCGCACCGTCGTTTTCCATCAGCACCACGTTGATGTTCAACACGCAGACCAGGTCCTGGTCGCCGTCGTTGTCGAGATCGACCAGCAGGGCACTGCGGGAACGGTCGAGCCAGTCGACACCCGCAGTCCTGGCGACGTCGACAACCGTGCCGTCGGGCTGCTGTACCAACAGTCGGTTCGGCATCCCGCCGGGCTGGGCCAGGTAGAGGTCGTCCAGGCCGTCGCCGTTCACGTCGCCGATGGCCAGGCCCTGGTGACCATGCAACGCCACCCCCAACTCCGCCTGCAAACGACCTCGCCAGTGATCCACGCTGCGACTCAACTGGTCGCCGACCTCCACCGCAGGTTTCAGGACCGCCGCGGTCGAGTCGACCAACAGGCGGCCACCCGGTGAACTCCCGGTGACCTCCTCGAGTGATTCGGATCGCAACTCGATCAGCTTCGGAGGCTTCTTGCCGTCCAGTTTCCAGCCACACAGCCACCGGCCTCGCAACTGGACAAACCGGTCACCTCGACGTGCCCCCGCCTCGAGCAACACCCGAGTCGTGGCACGGTCGTCCTTGAGTTCGACCGAGGTGATCTTGAAATGAAGGTGCACCTCCGACCAGCCCTTCCAGCCCGATACCAATCCCTGCAACGACTCGGCTAGGCCGTCGATGCCACGCTGGGTGCCCGGGCTGCCGCCAGGCTCGGAGGCAACATATCGGCGAATCAAAAGGCCGTCCGATTCGTACACCGTCGGCATCGTCTCGGGACGCAGGAGATCGCCGGTGAATTCGGTCGAGGCCACTCGGGCCACGACCTTGCGATCGAATTGACCGTCGCTCTCGAGGTCGTCGACCAGCAGATGCAATTGAGCTCCGGCGGCCAGGTTGAAGTCCTCACTCGCCCAGGTCGCCGTCGTCTCCGAGGTGCCCTTCTTCTGAGCCTGGCCCGTCGTGTCCGACACGCCTGGGGAATCGGTCCCCGCAGCAACAGGCAATTCCGACGGCTCGTCACCACATCCGATCCAGATCCCGATGCCAACCGCCAGGGCGGCCAACACCCCGAGGGTGCCGGCCCTGTGGCCTCGACAACAGCCCATAAACGACCGGTCACTCATCGGGGTCCCGTTGTCGAGGAATGGAGATGGGAATGTGAGCAACGAGAGAGGTCTCGGTCAATTATCACACAACGATTCCAGAACGGTAAAGAGGCCAGCGGCCGCTCGGCAGACTCGGTGGTCGGTTTTTCTCACACCCGGTAGACTTGGCACCACTGTCACAAACGGATCGGCTGCCAGGGGTGCTCGATGCATAATTCGGCCAAGTTCGTCGCAATCTGCCTGCTGACGTCGCTGATCGGGGTATTCGCAAAACCCACCTCGATCCACTCGGCCCAACCCACCGCAGCCGCCACCGCAGCCGCCACCGCAGCCGCCACCCACCCGCTGCTGCCGGCGTTCGAGAGATTTCATGCGGCCGGAGACAAGCTCAGTCCGGGCGCGGGCTGGTTGCTGGTTTCGGAGTTGAACTGCACGAGTTGTCATGCGGGGGGCACGTCGGCCACGGGAGTCAAGACGAAGCCCGCCCCGATACTCGATGCCGTCGGCTCGCGGGTCCGCCCCGAGTGGATGCTCGAATTTCTGGCCAACCCGCATCGTTGGAAGCCGGGCACCACCATGCCCGACCTGTTCCCCGGTCTCGATCCCCAGGCCGAGGCCGCCCAGGTCACGGCCCTGGTCAACTTCCTGGCCAGCACCGGTACTCCCAGGCATTCTGCCCCTCAGCCCCAGGAAGTCGCTCGTGGAGAGCGGCTGTTCCACCAGGTCGGCTGCATCGCCTGCCACCAGCCACGGCGAGACAAGAAAGCCCTGCGGCTGGCCACGTCGGTGCCGCTGGGAGCGATCGAAAAGAAGTACACCCGCGACAGCCTGGCCGAGTTCCTGCGGAACCCGCTCGCCGTCCGTACCGGCGGCCGCATGCCCAGCCTCAACCTCAACAACCAGGAATCCCGCGACATCGCCGGGTACTTCTTTCGCGGTCTGCAGCTACCGCCCAACCTGAACTTCGTCTACTACGAAGGCAACTGGTCCACGATCCCCGACTTCAGCAAACTCAAGCCCAGGAACTCCGGACAGGTCGCCGGCTTCCAACTGGGAGTCGCCGCGCGACGTGACCACTTCGGTATCAGATTCACCGGGTTCCTGCAGATCTCGAAAAAAGGACGCTACACCGTCTTCCTGGGTTCCGACGACGGCAGCCGACTGCAAATCGACGGCAAGACCGTTGTCGAGGTCAACGGGGTGCACCCCTACCAGGAAAAGAACGCCACCATCGAACTCGACGCCGGGCCCCACCCGCTGCTGGTCGACTACTTCGAAGCCGGCGGCCAGGAAGTCTTGAAGGTCCAGTTCCAGGGACCGGGCATTTCACGACGCGACCTCGCGACTCACACCACCACACTGGCCAAGCCGAAACCGCCCAAGGCGGCCAAGGGAGAAAAGACCTTCGTCGCAGATCCGGCTCTCGTCGAGACCGGACGCAAGCTGTTCGCCTCGATCGGATGTGCCTCGTGTCACCAGATGAAGCACAAGGGACAGCCGATCAAGCCGACCGGGAAACCCGCCGGGCGACTCGGGGCACTCAAGACCGCCCGTGGCTGCCTGTCAGCGGATCTGGTCCGGACACCGCTTGCGGGCATCCCCGATTACCGACTCTCCGGTCCCCAGCGCCGGGCACTCGCTCTGGCACTCAAGGCTCCGGCACTCGACTTTGCGGGGGATGCCCAGATCGCGTTTCGGATCAGGGGTACGACCGAGGCCTTCAATTGCCTGGCCTGCCACTCACGGGGCAAGCGCGGAGGTGTCGAGCGGTCCCGGGACACGCTGTTCGTGACGACGATCAAGGAGATGGGTGACGAGGGCCGCATCCCGCCTCGACTCGACGGCGTCGGCGACAAGCTCAACGACAAATGGCTCGGGCACGTGCTCGACAACGGAGCCAACGACCGGCCGTACATGCTGACCCGGATGCCGAAGTTCGGCACCGCCAACGTCGGGCACCTCGTGAAGGACTTCGCCTCCGCCGATCGACTCAAGAAACCTCTCGCGCTGAGGGTGACCGATCGGATCCACCGAGTCCGCTCGGCCGGTCGGTTCCTGACCGGTGACAAGGCACTGGCCTGTATCAAGTGCCACTACTTCGGAGGCCACAAGGCAACCGGCATCCAGTCTCTGGACCTGCTGAGCATGACCCGGCGGCTCCGCAAGGACTGGTTCGTCCGCTACATGCTCGACCCCCAGGCCTATCGACCCGGAACCCGGATGCCCGCCGGCTGGCCACGTGGCCAGACACTGCTGCCGGATGTGCTCGATGGAGTCGCCAAGCACCAGATCGCCAGCGTCTGGGAATACCTCGCCGACGCCGGCAAGGCGGGGCTGCCTCGAGGCCTGATTCGGAACCCGATCGAGCTGGAACCCAAGGACGAACCGATCATTTATCGCAACTTCATTGCCGGCCTCAGCCCGCGAGGCATCGCTGTGGGCTACCCCGAAAAAGCCAACCTCGCCTTCGATGCCGATCAACTGGCCCTGAGACTGATCTGGCACAACGCGTTCATCGACGCCGCCAAGCACTGGAACGGTCGTGGACAGGGGTTCCAGCCACCGCTCGGTGACCACCTCGTGACGCTGACCGGCGGAGTGCCGTTTGCGTCGCTGGAGACACCCGATGCCGCTTGGCCAACCGGCTCGGCTCGCAAACTCGGCTACCGCTTCACCGGGTATCGGATCGACAAGCAACGACGGCCCGTCTTCCAATACCGCTTCACAACGATCCGTGTCGAAGACCACCCGCGGCCGGTCAAGACCGACAAGGACCCGGCCCTGACCCGCACGCTGACCCTGAAGCGGACCACCACGCAATCCCGGACGATCTGGTACCGCGCCGCGGCAGCTCCCACGATCGAACCGCAGAAGGACGGGTCCTACACCGTCGGCAAGATTCTCAACGTCACAATCCAACAGACCGGCGGACTCAAACCCCGGATCCGAAAACGGGGCAACCTCAAAGAACTGCTCATGCCGGTCCACTGGGTCCGTGACCAGGCCGTCATCGTGCAAACGTATTCGTGGTAGATCGCAGCAACCGCAACAGTAAAACACCTCAAACCAAGCCCGAGATCATGAAACTCCAGATGCCACCTCTCGGATCCTCTGTCGCCGCAATCCTGATCGCACTGGTCGTGACCGCCTCGGCCAACGCTCAGCAGAAACCGGCGACCGAAGACGACTTCTATCGCATCACCACTCTGCCGATTCCTAAGGGCGTGGTGCTCGAAGCCGGCGGGCTCGAATTGCTCCCCTCCGGACAACTGGCCGCTTCGAGTCGACGGGGAGACATCTACCTGATCGACAACCCGTTCTCCGAACCGGCCGCGATGAAGTTCACCCGCTATGCACAGGGACTGCACGAGGTGCTGGGTCTGGCGCACAGAGACGGATGGCTCTACGCGACCCAGCGATGCGAAGTGACTCGCATGAAAGACACCGACAACGACGGTCGAGCCGATCTCTTCGAAACGGTCAACTCAGATTGGGGCATCACCGGAGACTACCACGAGTACGCGTTCGGATCGAAGTTCGATGCCCGCGGCGACCTGTGGGTCGTGCTCTGCCTGACCGGGTCGTTCACCAGCAACATCAAGTACCGGGGGTGGTGCCTGAGAATCAAGCCGGATGGGACCAGCGTACCGACCTGCAGTGGGCTCAGATCACCGGGGGGAATCGGGATGAACCACCTCGGCGACATGTTCTACACCGACAACCAGGGGCCCTGGAACGGAACCTCCAAACTCCAGCACCTCCAGCCCGGCAAGTTCGTGGGTCACCCCGGAGGCAACCGCTGGTACGACATCACCAACGCACTCGGAAAACGACCGGCCAATCCCAAGAGCGGCAGCCGGATGATGGTCGAGGCGAAACGGATCCCCGAACTGCTGCCTCCGGCCATCTACTTCCCCTACAAGAAGATGGGACAGTCGGCCAGCGGAATCGCCTGCGATACCACCAACGGCAAGTTCGGCGTGTTCAAGGACCAGCTGTTCGTCGGCGACCAGACGCACAGCACCGTGATGCGAGTCGATCTCGAAAAGGTCCAGGGACAATACCAGGGAGCCTGCTTCCCGTTTCGAGGCGGATTCGGGTCCGGGTCGCTGGGGCTGCTGATCAGCAAGACCGGGTCGATGTTCGTCAGCGGGACCAACCGAGGCTGGGGCTCACGCGGCAACAAACCCTTCTCGCTGCAACGACTCGACTGGACCGGGAAGAGACCGTTTGAAGTGCTGACGATGAGACTCAGACCCGACGGGTTCCGGCTGCAGTTCACCGAACCGATCGACCCGGCCACCGCCGCCAGGATCGACTCCTACCAGCTGCAGACCTACACCTACATTTACCAGGCCTCCTACGGCAGCCCCGAGGTCGACCACACCAAGCCGACCATAAAGGAAGCGCGCGTCGCAGCCGACCGACGACACGTCGACCTGGTCATCGACCAACTCGCCGTCGGACACATCCACGAACTCCACCTCCCGGGCATCCGCTCCGCCGATAACAAGCCCCTGCTCCACCAGCAGGCCTACTACACACTCAACTACCTCGCCAAGTAGCCCCCAGGGACTGGCTCCAGAGCACCGATTTCAGGGACTGGCTCCGCAGCCCCGCCTCCGGCGGGGAGCAGGTGCCTGTCCCGGGCGGGGCTGCGGAGCCAGTCCTCTGGACCACCCGTTCTGGTAAAATAGGCAAGTGGCGCAGCGTCCGTGATTTCGCCACGGATTTCGACGCACATCTGGGGTCCGTTGGCGGGTAACGGTTTGAGATCCACGGAATTCGGATCAGGTGTGACGCTCTGGGATTCCGAAGATTGAGATACGCGGCGGTGGTGGCTGCGGTGAAGGCTGCGGTATTTTTTTAGGGCGAGGAGAGTTGATGATGAATTCAGTTCCTTGGTTGCGTCGAATCCGTCACGCGTTGGTACACCCGCACCGTACTCCATCGGCGGCCCAATCGGCGGTAGCGGCGGAGGTTCTTGAAGAGCGGTTGATGCTCGCGGGCATCGGCATCGATGCTCAGCCCGATTTCCATCTCATTGACGTCAACGACACGTCGGGCACCTTCGAACTGGCGGTTTCGCCCCGAGACCATCTCGAGCAGGTCTCGGCGTGGTACTTCGGCCACGCGACCTGACCGTACTGTCGAAGCCAGTTTGGCTTCCTCGACCAGATGCAACAGGAGCTCGACTCCGAGAACCCTGAATTGGCCATCAGCATCCTGGGCGTCAACGAGTTCGGCGAAGAGTCGGGCAACTCCCTGATGACAGCCGACCGCGACCTGCCCTGGCTGCAGGACATCGATGACGACGGCAACGGCAGTTCCGACACGTGGGATTCCTGGAGCGTCACCTTCCGCGACGTGATCATCACCGACTCGAACAACGTCCAGGTCGCCGTCTACAACCTGACTTCCAACGACCTGGCCAACTCCGACAACTTCGCAACGTTGAAGCAACTGCTGATCGACGCCACTTCGGAAACCGCCGAGCCCGAGGTGAAACTTGCCGTGCTCCAGGACCAGGCGGTGCTCGCCGGTTCTCCTCTGCACATCCCGCTCAACGGCTTCGACCCCACCGGCGGCCGCCTGACGTTCTCGGTCGAGAGTTCCGACCCGCTGATCACCGCCGAGGTGCTCTCGGGCAACCGCAGCCTGAGGATGCAGGTCGACGACTACGGGGCGATGACATTCGAGTTGTTCGAGTCACGGACTCCGCGAGCCACATCGCAGATGATCGAGTTGGCCGAGAGTGGGTTCTTCGACGAGACGATCTTCCACCGGGTGATCAACAACTTCGTGATCCAGGGCGGCGACCCGTCGGGCACCGGTTCCGGCGGATCACCCCTGGGCGATTTCGACGACCAGTTCCACGTCGACCTGCAGCACAACCGCACCGGGCTGCTGTCGATGGCCAAGACAACCGACGACACCAACGACAGCCAGTTCTTCATCACCGAGGACCCCACCCGGCACCTCGACTTCAACCACTCGATCTTCGGCGTGATGACCGAGGGCGAGGAGGTTCGTGCCGCGATCAGCGACGTCGCGACCGACGGTGGTGACCGTCCGCTGGAGCCGATCGTGCTGCACGAAGTCGAGATCTTCGAAGACCTCGAGAACGGCGTGCTGATGCTCTCGGCCGCCGAGGGATCGAGCGGCCAGGCGACGATTGTCGTCACCGTCAGCGACTCACTGGGCAACCAGGCTTCCCGCAGTTTCCAGGCCACCGCCGTCACCGACTTGAGCCCCAATGCCAACGGCAACCCGTTCCTGGACGACATCGCGCCGGTCCGCATGGAAGCCAACTCGGTCGCCTCCGTCCCACTCACCGCACAGGACTCCGAGGGAGACACCGACATCGAGTTCCTGGGCGAAGCCGACCTCGCCGCCAGGCTCATCCCCTCCCAGATGCCCACTCTTCCCAGCGGTCTCGACTACACGGTCGACCCGACCACCGGCGAGATGACGATCACGGCATCCGAGGGTCTTGTGGGGGAATACCTGGTTCGAGTCGGTGTTCGCAAGCTCGGCACCCTCGGTGGCGACTCGACCATCGATTCTCAACTCGTCTCCGTCACACTCGGCGTCCTCACGATCGACGCCAACGACCATTCCTCCGGCACCGAGGCCTCCGACGGCACGCCCGATACGCTTTCGATGCGCCGAACCGGCACCGACTACGAGGTCTCGGTCAATAGCGAGATCGTCCGCACGCTCGACGAGTCACTCGTACACGCCATCGACCTGGTCGGATCCAGCGACGACGACCTCTTCGTGATCGACTTCAGCAATGGCCCACCGACGATGCCTGGTGGACTGGCGATCACCGGGGGAAGCCAGCAGAGTGCCGACGGTGATTCGCTCGAACTCAACAACGGCAGCTTCGCCTCGGTCACTCACCGATTCGACAGCACCTCTCCAGGCACCATCACCGTCGAAACCAACCCGCCGATCAGGTATTCGGGCCTGGAACCAATCCGCGACAACCTGATCACCGCAGACCGCGTCTTCGAATTCGGTGCCGGCGACGACCAGGTCACGATCGACGATGACTCGGACAGCGCCAACGGCATTTCCACGATCTCGAGTAGCGCATCCAGTGAGACCGTCGACTTCCAGATGATCCCGGGCGGCCGGATCACGATCCGCACCGGGGCGGGCAACGACGAAGTCACCGCCTTCGAACTCGATCCGTCGGTCCCGTCTTTGCTGACCATCGGTGGAGAATCCGGCAACGACACTCTCGATGCCTCGGCCATGACCGATCCGGTCACGCTGACCGGTGGTACCGGAAACGACTCGTTGACCGGTGGGTCCGGCGACGACGTGCTCAACGGCCAGTCGGGCGACGACGTGGTCCACGGCGGCGCCGGCGATGACGGTTTACTGGGCGGATCGGGCCGCGATCTACTCGATGGCGGCACCGGCAACGACCGCCTGCGGGCCCAGGGCTACAGTGGCGACACGCTGGTCGGCAGCAGCGGCAGTGACCTGCTCAGCGGCGGATCGGGCACCGACCACCTCACCGTCCAGGGCGACACCGATATCACTCTCGAGGACACCCAACTCACCGTCGGCAGCGACAGCCACCAGTTGGACGACATCGAACGAGCTCAACTGGTCGGAGGTGCCGGCGCCAACACGATCAACGCCGCGGGGTTCAGCGGCAACACCACGCTCACGGGCGGACTGGGAGCCGATACCCTGACCGGCAGCGCCGGCAACTCCACCCTCCTCGAAATCCTCGACCAGGACCTCACCCTCACCGACACCCAGCTCGTCGGCACCGATACCGATCAGCTGGCAGCGTTTGACCGGGCGAAGCTGGTCGGAGGCTCCTCGGACAACCGGTTCGATGCCAGTGGCTTCGCCGGACCCGTGACCCTCCGCGGCAGCGGCGGCGACGATACGATGATCGGTGGAGCCGAAGACGACCTGATCTTCGGCGGCACCGGCAACGACCTGATCGAGGCCGGAGCGGGCAACGACGATGTGCGGGCCGGCAGCGGTCACGATACCATCGACGGGGGCGACGGAGACGACTCGATCCGTGCCGGCGCCGGACACGACTCGATTGTCGGCTCTGACGGAAACGACACGCTCAACGGAGCCCAGGGGCGTGACACGATCGAGGGTGGTGCCGGCAACGATGCACTCAGCGGGCTGCGCGGAGCCGACCGGCTTGATGGCGGTGCCGGAGCCGACACGCTCGTCTCGGGGCGCGGCAACGACACGCTCAACGGAGGCGACGACGACGACGTGTTGCTGGCCGGTGACGGCGACGACTCGCTCATCGGCGCCGATGGCATCGATATCCTCGCCGGTCACGGCGGCAGCAACAGCTTCGACGACCCCACCGAGGTCAACGAGTCGTTCGTCTTCTACGCCAGCTGGATTGACCGCATCTAACGGCCGGCTGAAGGACTCGGAGCCTGGGGTCCGATCCGCCTGCGGCGGACCCGTAGCGGGGCCTGACCCCTTCCCGCGAGAGTTGGCGGTTGGAATAAAGGGTTCAGGCCCCGCCTGCGGGACGCTCCAGGGGAAACAGGCCAAACTGGGGGCGGCGTCTGACCCCAGCCATTCTCAACCACCACAACCCCAACGGGGTTTCAGCCCATAGCCCAGTGTCAGCCCGCCGCCAGGCGAGCGCCACGCTGGGTCAACGTCGCAACACGCCGCCACGCACACCAAACCCCAACGGGGTTTCACCCCATAACCTGCCTGTGGCGGACTACTCGCCCGGCAGCATCTCCGGGTCCTGCTCGACACCAGGCCCCTGCTGCTTTCGAGCCGCCTCGATCTTCCGCTGGTACTGGTCCCAGGAATGGCTCATCGACTCGATGAAACGGGGGACGTTGGGTGCCGCGAGATACACTCGGGCGGCGACCGACGAGCGAGGGAAGAAGGTGGTGATGAAGTCCAGAGAAAACTCGGTGCCGGTGTGGCCCACCATCACCGCGTTGGCATAAGTCCCGCTGATCGTCTCGTCCTCCAGACGCAGGTCGTCGTAGAGTTCCTGCGGGGTGGGCTGGATCGGAGGAGTCAGCTGGTCCAGCGGCTGGGGAGCCGGAGGGATCGGGCCGAAACGAGTCTCGTAGTTCCCCAGGTTCTCACGCAACGCCGCGATCATCCGGGGGACCACCGGCGGAGGCAGCACGACTCGGGCCGCCACACGGTGCGGACGCGTCATCCTCAACAGGAAATCCAGGATGAACTCGTGAGGCCCGTTGAGCACAACGGCGCCGGTGCTGAACACACCCTGGGCCACGTGATCGGGGACCCGAGCACTGAGCTGCTGGTGCTGAACCTCCTGGCTCCGAGGACCCTCATCCCCATCACCGGATCCAACATCTTCCGCCCCCGGGACCGACTCGTCGCTCATCGTCACCCCGTCTGCCCCTCGGCCCGTCTACCCCTCGGCCCGCCTGGCCGATTCGACCTCGCGGCCCCGATCAACCCTGCGGCCGTACCCTGCGCCGGACATCGGTCTCGACCACGCCAAAGGCCTGCTCGTGACGCTGCAGAGTCGCCGAAAGCAAACTCAGCAGCCGCTTGGCCGTGATGTGGTTCAAGATGACTCGCTGCGATATCGGGACGGTGATGTCGCCGCTGGCAAAGGGAGTCGTATTGAGACCCAGGTCGAGAATCAGCTCCTCGGGTGTGCTGGAAACGCGGCAGAAGTTCGCGTAGCAGGCGCTGACCCCCGAGTCGTCCACGGTGATCCGCTGCTGGATCTGTCCCGGCTGTGCTTCCCCGCCGCCCCCAGAACCCTCGGCTCCAGTCGCATTGGCCGCAATTTCCTCAGTCTGCTCTTCTGTCCCTGCATCCCCTGCATCCCCTGCATCCCCTGCATCCCATGCATCGCCCTCTGCGGCCTCTGCGGCCTCTTCTGCTGCCGCGTCGGCGTCGGTCTTCTTCTTGGCCACTGGTCATTCTCCCTCTGGACGTATCCCCCGCCAAGGCGTTTGGCCCCGACGGCATGGTCGTTGTCACCGCCTCTGAAGCGGACACTCCAACAGTAATCTCCGCACAGGGCAGAAGCAACACCGGTCTCAACGGCTTCACCAACGCACGCCTCGTCCCCAAAACCAGCCGATTCATCCATCTTGGCCACTCGAGGAACACCGCCTAAGATAACCCCGACATCACTTCGGATCCCGAGTCTCACCCCTCCCCGTTCTCCCAAGGCCCCGGCCCCCGTGCAGGCACTCTCACCACTCAACTGGTGGTCACAGGTCCGGCTGGCCCGCTGGCGTCTGTTGGCCAACCAGATCGACTCGCGTTCCTCCGAGTGGCAGGGTCTCGACGACGAGGAGCTCAGGCGGCACAGCCGCGAGTTGAGATGGAAGGCCAAGAGCGGCGTGCCGCTGAAGAAGCTGCTGCCCGAAGCGTTCGGGTTGGCCCGCGAAGCGGCTCGACGCACAACCGGCATGACCCCCTACCTCGTGCAGCTGATGGGAGGTATGGCGATGTTCGAGGGGGGGATCGCCGAGATGCAGACCGGCGAAGGCAAGACACTCACCGCGGTGCTCTCGGCCTACCTGCGGGCCCTGGCCGGCAAGGGCTGCCACATCGTCACCGTCAACGACTACCTCGCCGCCCGCGACGCCGAGGAGATGGGTCCGATCTATGAAGCGCTGGACCTGACCGTCGGCTGCATCCAGACGCCGATGGAGACCGACGAGCGGCGAGCGGCCTACTCGTGCGACATCACCTACGGCACCGCCAAGGAGATGGGATTCGACTTCCTGCGAGACCAGCTCCGCAAGGGCATCGCCCGAGGCGCGATCGATCGCTCGGGACTGCTCGAAACCGAACCCGGCTCAGCACCCGCCGAAGCAGCCGCTCAGCGAGGACATCACTTCGCTCTGATCGACGAGGCCGACAGCGTGCTGATCGACGAGGCACGCACACCGTTGATCATCGGCATGACCCAGCCCAACGACCCCGGCAGCGTCAGCCTGTTCCGCTGGTGCTACCGCACCGCCGCGAAGCTCGAGCCCGATGTCGACTTCCTCTACGAACCGCATCGACGCACCGCCTTCCTGACCGATACCGGCTGCCGACGCATCGTGCTGACCAGCAAGCCCTCGCTGATCAGCTCGATCGACAGCGAACGCATCTACCGCCACATCGAACAGGCCGTGACCGCCGGGCTCGCCTACCAGAAGGACCGGGACTACGTGATCGTCGAAGACGAGATCGTGATCGTCGACGAGTCGACCGGGCGGATCATGGACGGTCGCAAGTGGCAGGACGGACTGCACCAGTCGATCGAGGCCAAGGAACAGGTGCCGATCACCGCGACCTCCGGAGAAGCCGCACGGGTCACGATCCAGAGCTTCTTCCGTCGCTACAGCCACCTGGCGGGCATGAGCGGCACGGCGGTGCAGGCGGCTCGAGAACTGAAGAAGATCTACGGCATGAACGTCGCCGCCGTCCCCACACACCGACCCTGCATCCGCACCGGACTCGCACCTCGCATCTATCTCAACGCCGACGACAAGAGAGAAGCGGTGGTCTCGGAAATCGCCGAACTGGTCCAGAACGACCGGGCGGTGCTCGTCGGGACACCCTCGGTCGATGCCTCCGAAGCTCTCGCCGCCAGACTCGAATCACTCGGCATCGATCACAGGATCCTCAACGCCACACGACACGAAAGTGAAGCGGAAGTGGTGGCCGAGGCGGGGCAGAGCCGACGGGTCACCGTCGCCACCAACATGGCCGGACGGGGGACCGACATCAAGCTGTCCGATGAACTGACCACCGCCGGTGGACTCCACGTGATCGCTACCGAAATGCACAGCTCCGCACGCATCGACCGGCAACTTGTCGGTCGAGCCGCTCGACAGGGAGACCCGGGCAGCTACCAGTTCTTCCTCTCGCTCGAAGACGAGTTGCTCCGCTGCCGAGGAGTCAGGGAACTCGAAAACCTCCGAGAACAGGCGGGCTCCGGAGACAGCGGCTCGCTGGCTCTCAGCTGGATCTCCTTCTTCCGCAAGACCCAGAAGATGCTCGAACGACAGCACCGCAAAGAACGCCGCGAATTGCTCAAACACGAAAAACAACGCAACGACAACTACAAGCGGATGGGGCTGGATCCCTGCCTCGAGCTGACCGAGAGCTGACCCAGATCTGACAGCCCGTTGAATTAGTGGTCATTTCGAGATCGGTGCCATCGCCGTACCCAATGCCGAGTCCGCCTTCGGCGGACGGCATGTCTTAGCCCGAGGTGTCAACCCCGGGTTTCGGCACGCACGCCGCTCTCCTCAGTCTTCTTGCTTTCCACCAGCCGAGCCCCCGCCTCTGGTGGGGGCGGCATCTGATTGCGCCTTCGACGGAGACCAAGCTCATCTCAACAATCACGTGCTCTCAACACGCACATGTCGCCTCCACCACGGGCGGGGGCTCGGTTGTTGGTGGAGTGATGAAGAGTGCGACGTCCGATCCGCCTGCGGCGGACCACCCCGGGCTAGGAAATGTCGCCCGCGCCTGCGGCGGGTTGAAGAGCCCGTGCAGCCTGTTCGTCCCGTGGTCCGCCGCAGGCGGATCACACATGAGTTGCTGTTTCCCGAAGAGCCTGAGTTATTCAACCCGCCGCAGGCGGACTAATCCAGATCTGTCCGAGGTCTGACCGGCCGAGGCCAACCGCCTGCTGGACGCCTCGCGGGGGCGTGGACTACAGCCAGAGTCGCTTGCGGACGAACTCGACCACGTCGCCAAAGAGCACGTAGAACAGGCTGCGTTGGCCACAGTGGATCCGGGCGTTGACCTCCGCGCCAATCCGATGCTCGGGCAATGTCTCGCCGGTCGGCTCGACATGCAGTTCGACCACGCTGCCGCCGGCCTGGGACGCATCGGCGCGGGTCGAGATTCTCGAGAGCCGGCCGGTGTAGGTCTCCTCCGACGCCGTCGCCAGCACAAACTCGACCGGCACCCCGTTGGGGTCGGCGACCTTCAGCCGTAAACGTTCTTCCTGGTGCCTGAGAATGTGGCCGATCCGGTGCTCCTCGACCTGCAGCTCCAATCGCCACTTCGAAGCCCCACCCACCTGCATCACCTCCAACAACCGCTCGCCACGATTGACAGGCCGGTTGAGCAGCTTCTGCTCGACCTGGAACGTCGCCACCACGCCGTCGGTCATGGCCGTCACCGTCAGCTCCGCCTTCTGCTTCCCAAGAATCACCAGCCGCTTCTTCAAACCCTCGCCCAGGATCTCCGCCTCGCGGATGCGACCGGTCAGCTCGATCGCATCCGGATCGTTGCCGGCTTCGATGGCACGGTCGAACTGGGCCCTGAGAGTCGCAAGCAGTTCGCGGTTGTTTTCACGCTCGCTCAGAGCCGTCTCGATCTGAGCGTTGAGCTCGAGGTTCTCCAACACCACCAGCACAGTGACCCCCCTCTCGATCCGGTCACCCTCTTTGACCAGCACCGCGATCACCTTGCCGTTGTTGGGTGCGAAGACGTCCTGCTGAGCCACCGGCATCAACTGCCCGGTCGCCTCGACCCGGTAGTCCCACGGCACCAGAGCCAGCACCAGCCCGACCACGACAATCGCAGCAACCACCCCGGCCGCCTTCAACCGGTTGCGGCCCTCGAGCCACGACAGCGAACGGCCGAGGAATCTCCAGAGCTTCATGCCAAAGAAACGTTCGTGACGCATCGAGTTGGCCAGGGCGCTCGCGACGTGGTCCTTGACCAGCTCGAGCCGCTCGGGCAAACCCTCCTTCACACGACTCTCGGCAACCTGCTCGACCACCAGCCCGCCCACTACCCGCTTGGGCCGCTCGATGTCCCGCGGTCCTCGAGCATCCTCGGCCAGGTCGAAAAACGGGTCCGGCTCGAACAGCGGCACTATCTGCACCATCCGAGAACCACTCTCCTGGATGTACTCGGCCAGAGGCTGCTCGATCTGAGGCGGCAGCTCGTCGAGCTGCCCGGTGTAGACCAACGGCTCACGTGTCGCCAACACCTGGCCCGCCAGCTTCCTCATCGAGCGAACCAGGTTCGACTTCTGGTTGACCGAAGTCTGACCGCTGATCGCCTTGATGTCGGTCCGCGGACCCACCTGCACCGCCACGCTCAAACGGTCGCAGCCCAACAACAACCGGGCGTCGTTGGCACAGGTCGCGGCCACGTCGGTCGGATTCAGGTTGCGGTGCAACTCGAGTACGAAGTGCTCGAACGACTCGGAAAACTCCGACCGCTCAACCGTACCCTCGGTCGGCTCGGCCTGACGCTCGAGGTGCCGGCAGGCATGGCCGCACATCTGCTCGACAAACTGCAGGAAACCCGGCCGGGCCTGGGCCGGTGTGTCCTTCCGCTGGAAGATCTCCACAACACCCACACACTCCTGCTGACGCTGCAATGCGCCCAGGATGATCAGGTCGTCGGTCGGCAACTCGACGTCGCCGTCATCCGGACTGTGTGTGCACGCCTGGCCATTCTGCAACACGTCCTGGAGCAGACGGCCGTTGCGACGCAACGCGTCCGGATTGTCGTGGAATCCGGTCGATTCCAGCTTGTGATCAGCCAGTAACTGGATCTGGTGAGCACCATTCTGGACCCAAACCGCACCCGCTCGGCCACCCACGGCTCCGACAACACGCTGCAGGAATTGACCGAAATAGTCCTCCGACGACATCCGCTGCTGTGACATCTGCTCGATCTCTCGAGCCAGCTGGATGATTCGCTCACGGACTTCGTCAACGTTGCCTGTGGACATTGGGTCGAAATCACTGCGAATTCGGGGCAAAAAACGGGATCCGAAGCACAGGCCAACCAGCCCGACAGCGCCGACGCCACCACGCCTGCACCATCCGCCTCGGCGAGTATTCTAATGCCATCACCCGACTTGGGGAAAGACCGCTGTCCAGGACGGTCCCCACTTCGCAACCCGTGGACCTTAGATCCTGTCAAGCTGTACCGGTTGTAACGCCGATACTGACTGTAACGGTTCTACCGATAAACTTGGGGGGCACGGTCTCGATTCACAGACCGCGCCATCTCGGGTTTCGCACCCCCTGCGCAAACACCGCAGCCAACACCGCAGCAAACACCCTCCGCATGTCCCCTCGCCTTCCACTCCGCAAACTCCTTACCGTGCCGCTTCTGCTGGCACTGGGCGGGTGTCTGTCGGGGCCTCGGGAGCTGACCTACCTCAACGAGGCCGACCTGACTCACTACCGCGACATCGCCACTCGGATCGTCGATCTCGACGAAGGCGAGGACGATCGGGACAGGCAATCCGCTCGAGCCGAAATGGCGGCCGAGCCCAGGCGGCTGAGTCGTCCGGGCGAGCAGAAGATCTGGGACCTGTCGTTGCAGGGGGTGATGAAGCTGGGGCTGCACAACAGCGAGATCATCCGCGAGAGCGGCACGTTTCTCTCGCCGAGTAACCGCCTGATGGCCAACCCCGAGTTCGTCGCCAGCGTGTTCAACCCGGCGATCCAGGAAACCAACGTCCAGTTCGGTCAACGAGGGGTCGAGGCGGCTACGGCCGACTTTGACACGTCGTTGCAGAGCTCGATGACCTGGGGCGGCAGCAGTACGGTCCAGCGCACCGACAACCTCGGCTTCTCTGCCGGTGATACGCTCGACGAAGACAGCGGCCGCTTCCGAGCATCAATCTCGAAGATCACCGGCGCCGGCACGCAGTTCAGCTTCAGCCACAACTGGGACTATTCTCAGAATAACCAAAGCTTCAACCTGTTCCCCTCGAGCTTCTACGGCACCTCCCAGGCCCCCTCACTGGGGCTTCAAATGAGACATCCTCTGCTGGCCGGAGCCGGCACCAAGTACACCCAGATCGCCGGCCCGCGGCTGGGCCGCTTCGGCGGAGCGACGTCGATTGTCGGAGTCAACCAGGGGGTGGTGATCGCGCGGATCAACAGCGACATCACGCTCACCGAGTTCGAAGTCGCCATCCGCAACCTGGTCAAGGACATCGAAGATCTCTACTGGGACCTGCACCTGGCCTACCGCATCTACCACACTCAGAAGGTGGCCCTCGACAGTGCCGCGCAGACCTGGCGGATGGTCCAGGGCGACCCGCGTCGGCCGGCCGCCGAGAAGGCTCAGTCCCGGGACAACTACTTCGAGATCAAGGGCCGCGCCGAGGGTGCCCGCTCGGACCTCTACTCCGCCGAATCCCGACTCCGTCGACTGATCGGACTCCCGGTCAACGACGGCCGGATCATCCGGCCCTCCGATGAACCGATCACCGCCGACTACAGTCCCGACTGGAAGAGCAGCCTGGTCGACGCGTTGACCCGACGGGTCGAACTGCGACGGCAGAAGTGGGCGATCAAGAGCCTGCAGCTGCAGTTGACCGCGGCCCGGAGCCTGACTCGTCCGCAACTCGATGTCGTCCTGGGCTACAACGTCAACGGATTCGGCGACGACCTGCTGGGCCAATCCAACCGACCCCACCGCAGCGCCTACCGCAGCCTCGCCAATGGAGACTTCAGGAGCTGGGAGGCCGGTGTGCAGTTCAACATGCCGCTGGGGATGAGAACCGCTCAGGCCCAGGTCCGAAACCTCGAACTCCGGCTCGCCAAGGCCCGCAAGGCTCTCGAAGAGCAGGAAGTCGAGATCAGTCACGAACTGGCCGCCGCCTTCCAGGCACTCGATCGAGCCTGGGCCACTGCCCGGATCGGCTTCAACCGCCGCAAGGCGGCCGCCGAAAGCGTGCGGGCCTACCAGGCCGAATACGAAAACGGACGCACCTCCGCCGACCTGCTGCTGCGAGCACAGGTCAGCCTGGCCCAGGCCGAAATCTCCTACTTCAGCAGCCTGGTCGACTACAACAAGGCGATCTCAGAACTCGAATTCCGCAAGGGCCGCTCGCTGGAACACAACAACGTCCGCCTGGCCGAGGGACCCTGGAACAACCAGGCCGCCTACCGCGACGCCCTCAGACGCGCCGAAGCCCGCAGCCACGGATCTCGTTCGAAACTGCTCCACGCCGAACCCGAGCCGTTTGTCGAACCGTTCGAGCAAGAAGTGCCGACCTTGGAACAGGGACTAGCTCCGTAGCGCCGCCAAGGGCGGCTGCGGAGCCAGTCCCCAGTTGCGGAGCCAGTCCCCGGCTACGGCGTCCCCTTCAGGTTGACCACGTCCCGCTCGAATCCCTCGATCGTGTTCTCCTGCAACTTCACGTCGCGGGCCTGCTTGCCAATCCGCACTCCGATCCGCTTCATCGGATTTCGCGTCTCGCGGATCCGGTTCCCCTCCAGCGTCACGTCGCGGGTCTTGCCCTGCACGTCGACCGCCACGCCGTCACCGCCTCCACTGTCGATAATCTTGTTCTGCACCAGCCTGTTGCGGTTCGGCCAGAAGTCCTTGCCCCGCGAATCGTCACGGAACAGCACTCCGACCTTCCCGCTGCCGGTGATCGTGTTCAACCGGATCAGGTTGTCCGTGTCACAGTGACCGATCGAAATGCCGTAGCTGCGGTTGCCGGTGATCTGGTTGTTCTCGGCCAGCCCGTACTTGATCCCCCAGCAGAAGAAGACCCCGATGTTGTTCCGCTCGATCCTGTTGTTCCGCATCAGCGGCCGCTGAGACCCGCTTCCCGGGTGCAAACCCAGGTCGGCGTTGTCGTGCGAATGACAGTTCTCGACCACCACGTCGTGGCAGATCTGCCAGCTGATCCCGTCACCGTTGTTGTTCCGGGCCTCGACACCCGTCATCAGGATCCGGTTGCAGTCCTGCAGGAAGATGCATCCGCCGTAGTTGCCATCGAGGTGCGCGTTCTGCTTGCGGTTCCCGTCCAGGGTGATGTTCCCGATCGAGATGTCGTGGACATGGTCTCCGGAAATCAACGGGAACAGCGTCGACAGGGTCGGCTTGCCCGAGAGCCAGTAGTTCTTGCGCAGCGCGGTGTCGAGCTTGAAGCGGTTCCCCTTCCGAGCCACCAGCGTCCGCTTCAGCACGTCGCTGCCGCCGTTGTGAGGATTTCGGGTCCGCAGCACGATGCCGTCGCCGACCCGTAACCCCTTCGCATCCGCCACGGTCACCTCCTGGTCGTACCAGTCGCTGTCGTCGGCCAGCGCGACCGAATGCGACGGGCCCTTGGTCAGCACCGAGTCGGCACCGCTGCCGAGGATGCGGATGCCGCTGCGGAGATAGATCGAGTTGCGGAGCGTGTAGTTGCCGGGCAACACCTTCACCGTGCCGCCGCCAAAACGACTGATGTAGTCCACCGCCGCCTGCAACACCCGCTCGGTGCTGCCGACCAAATCGGCCTTCTTCGGACCCACCGTGATCGTCATCCGCTCGTCCCAGTTCGGCTCGTGAGCCGTGTCGCCGGATGTGGACCTGGGTCGAGTCACCCTCGGCAGACCGCCTCGCGCGGGACCAGCCGCACGGGCCACCGTACTCAAACCCGCACCCGCCACGGCCGCAACCGCGGCGACGAAGCGGCGGCGTGAAACTCGAGATGTGTCGATCGATGTCATGGTTTGGTCCTTACTATTCCCCGTTTCGAGCCGGTGGCCCGGCTTCGAGTTGAATCAGTCGTCTGAGTTGTAACATCAGGTCGGCGACGGCGTCATGGGCGCGGGGGCTGAGAAGGGCAACCACGCTGCTGCCCACCACCGTCTGGCCCCCGACGGACTCATCGTCTCGCCAACGTGATGTCGCCAACTCCACCGCCTCGATCACCGCGTCAGGATCGATCCCCGCGTCCACCAGGTCGCCGATCGGGTACACGCGGGTGCTCATGTGCTCGCGCACGACGCTCGCGGTGGTGATCTTCAACACCTCGTCGGCGACCAGAAAGTCCAGGCTCAGCGGCGAAAGCATCAGCCGCAGACCGCTTTGCAACCTCACGCCGGACAGTGACAGGTTCACCGGCTCGTCCGGTTGGATCCCCTCGTCAGTCAGTGCCGCTTCATCCAGTAAGATCGTGATATCGTGCTGCTGCGAGAGGTAAACGACGGCGTCACGCAGCGGCAAATCGACGAATTCGAACTTCGTCAGGTCGTCCAGTGCCGAGAGGATCTTCTGCTCGACCGGGCTGACCTCGTGAAGGGACGCCGTGGCAGGAGGCTCGCGGCGGGATTCCGGACTCGGCTCCTGAGTCCGATGCAGGTCGAAAGCCGTGCTGAAGACCTTCGGCTCCTTGCCGCTCACCGCATCGGTCTCGAACACCGGCAGCGTGGCCAGCAGCAGCAGCACCGTGCCGGCCACAACCAGCACGGGGACCATGGGATTGATCTGTCGTGTTGTCATCCTGGAGTCTCCCCTGGCGACCCGCGTTCTGGAACGACGTCCATTATGCGACAGGTGATCAGGTCCGTTCAATCGGTCGGGCCAAGGAAATGGCCTCACCACGTCCCTCGACCAAGACCCACTCGCGATCACAGGTCAGGCCCCCGAACACCTGGCTCGCACGACCCGGCCAACTCACCTCGACCCGCACCGCTCCCTGATCACTCCCCATGCCGATCAACAGGCACCTCTGGTTGCTCGCCAGGTACCCGTCGCCCGAGGTCAACTCGAACCAGCGGGCCTTGGCACCAGCCCCCAGCTTCACCCGGGCCCCGATCGCATCGCGATGGCCGGCCGTCGCCACCAGCCTCAGCACCAGGCCACCTCCGGCCTGCTCGGTCGTATTGGTCAGCAACACCGTCGGCACATCGAGTGCCGTGATCACCGCATCGGGACGCCCGTCGCGGTTCCAATCGAGCCAAGCCAACCCGCGGCCGAGGAACTGCTGTCGGAAGTGGGGCCCCTGGGCCGGGTCATCGAGCAGGTCAAATCGCCCGTTGCCTCGGTTGCGGTAGTACTGCGTCGCCATCCTGTACGGTCGACCGACATCCGAGTAGTCGTCGACGTGGCCGTTGGCGACCAAGAGATCGAGGTCGCCGTCGAGATCGGCATCGAGAAACTGGGTGCCGAAGCCGAGAGTCTTCAGGCTGCTGCTGGCCAGCCCGGCACGGCGGGTCCGGTCACTGAACCGCCCGCGGCCGATCCCGACATACAGCGTATTGGTCTCATCCAGGAAGTTGGTGACAAACAGGTCCGGCCGCCCGTCGCCATCGGCGTCCCCCACAGCGATGCCCATCGACCCCTCGGCCTGCCCATCGCCACCGAGGCCCACTCCCGCAAACAGTCCCGTCTCAACCAGCCACATTCCACTCCCCTCGGCCGCAGCCCGGAACAGGAAGTTGGTGCGGGTATCGTTGGCCACGAACAGTTCGAGCCGACCGTCAGCGTCGAGGTCCGCCGCCACCACGCCCAGCCCCTTACCCCTCTCGACGCCGATATCCGACATCGCCGTGACATCTCGAAACGTGCCGTCACCTCGACCCAGATACAACCGATCGATCGCCGACGGAAACTGAAACGGCTGGCACATCCGCACTCGCCCGGTCCCGTCGCGGCAGACCCGCGTGAACAGGTCTGTTCCCGACAAGTAGTTCACGACATAGATGTCGGCGTGGCCGTCGCCGTTGATGTCGGCGATCACGCAGCTGGTCGACCAGCTGGCATCGCCATCGCCGGGCAATCCGGCAGCCTCGGTCGCGTCGTGAAACGTGCCGTCGCCGTTGTTGAGGTACAGCCGGTTGCCGCCGATGTTGGCCACATGCAGGTCGGGCCAGCCGTCGCCGTCGATATCACCGACGGCCACACCCTGCCCGAAACCGGTCTCGGACAGTCCGGCCGACTCGGTCACGTCCTCGAAACGACCCCCACCCACGTTGCGGAACAACCGGTCGCTGTGGCGGGTGTCGCTCCGATCGACCGGCCAGCTGGTGCCCTGGGCCAGGTACACGTCGGGCCAACCGTCGCCGTCGAAATCGAGTACCGCGACGCCGCCACCTGTGAATTCATACATCCGCCTCCCGCCACCCTCGGAGTCGTGACCGTTGACGTAGCGGAACACCAGCCCCGCATCGGCTGCGTCGTCGCGGAACGAGGCGATGGTGCCGACGACCGAATCCGCTTCAGCGACAATCGAATCGACCGACCAGTCGGGCCGCGACCACTCCGAAAGATCCAGGGCCAGGGCCGGGTTGGACGAGTTGCGAGTCAAACCCTCGGGTGACTCGATCGTCTCGTTGGCCAGCTGCTGCTCGATCCGCTTGACCGCCTCGCCGGGCCACTCGGCCTTCTCGTCGCGGCCCGCGGCCAGCCGCGCCCAGCCCCACGCCTCCCAGATCCGGCCCATCCCCTCGAGATGCCCGACCTTGCGCCGGATCAGCTCGAGCGATCCAACACCCCCCTCGGCAATCATCCTGTCGTCGATCTCCTTGAGCGTCTGCAGGTCGGCCGCCCGCCGGCTGAACACTTCGGCATCGGTCTCGCGATCGAGATCCCTGAGCAATTCGCCGAGCCGGTAGTTGGCCGTCCGGTGATCGGGATGCAGCTTCAGGACTTCCCAGTAACAGCGTGCCGCGGCTTTGTCGTGGCCCGCCTGGTCGTGAAATTCGCCGCGGATGACCCACACCCGAGGGTCACCGTCGGCCGATGCGGGCAGCCGCTGATGCCATCGAACCAGCTCCGCGATCCGACCCGTGGCAAGCAGTCCGCGACCGATCACCGACCGGGCGGCCACCAGGTCCGATCGTAATCCCAACGCGCGGCGGGCTCGCTCGACGACCTGCTGCATTCGGCCCGCGTCCAGGTCGCCGGAGGCCAGGCCCAGCAACGCGACCGGATCCTCGCGATTCCGCGACAGGGCCTCGTCCAAGACCGCCAAGTCCAACCGCATCCCGCCACCGACATCCATCAGCCTCAACAGGTCGATCTCACTGCCGTCCGAGACTTCCTGCGAGCGAGACCGCAGGGCACGCCGGATCACCGGCACCGCTTCCCACCTGCGACCGCTCAGCGCCAACAGCATCGCCAGGCCCCGGCCCGCCTCGAAATGATCCGGCTGGGCAAAGAGGGCCTGCCGAAAGTGCTGCTCGGATTCGTCGAGCCGAGCAAACGACTGCAGCAGCAGCAAGGCGGCCTGGGAGTGTGCGTGGGCCGCTAGCGCCGGCCGGGCCGCAAGACCCTCTGCGGCCGCCTGTGTGTAGAGATCCACCGCCCGAGCGTGCTCGCCTCGGCCGCGGGCCGCCATGGCCTCTTCGAGTAACCCGTCCACATCCGGCCCGGACCACCACAGACTCACCGCCAGCCCGCCGCCCAACAGGGCCACGACGACAGCCAGCACGTAGCCCGACCGCGTGGTCACCTACTCGGCTTCCTCGATCTCCACGGTGCCCTTCGCGGGCAAGGGTCCCTGCAGGACCTGGGTCTTGCCCGTCGGCCACGTCACCTCGATCTTCTCGATCGACTCGGCCGATCCCAGCCCGAAGTACAACGGCATGCGACTCTGAGACAGGTATCCACTCTGGCCGTCGTTCACCTGGACATACTGCTTGCCGCCTGCGTGGACGGTCACCCGAGCCCCCAGCCCGTCGCGGTTGGAATCGACCCCCCGCAGCCGGACCTGCACGTACCTCACCGTGATTCGCTCCGACAGATCGCTGATCAGCACCAGCGGCTCGGTGTTGAAGTCGTTGGTGACGATGTCGAGGTCGCCGTCGCCGTCGAGGTCCAGGATCACGCTCGATCGGCTGCCCAACGCACCGTACATCGTGAACACCCCCTTGCGGTCCTCACAGAAATCGTGGTCCGAGTCGCGACCGTCGGCGTCGAGCTGATGCCAGGGCACACTCGTCCGCCCACCACGACGCGGCTCGACACCCAACACGAATTCACTCAGCACAAACCTCTTGCCCGCATCGTTGAGCAGCACGTGATTGGGGTGGTACCTCCAGGGGAAGTTCATGCTCGAGGTGACAAACACGTCCAGGTAGCCGTCGGCGTTGAGGTCACCGACGGAGATCCCCCAGGGCCAATAGGTCTCTGCCCCGATCCGGTCCGAAACCTCCTCGAACTTCCCTAGCCCGGTGCGGCGGAAGAAGCTGTTTCCGAACAGGCTCGTGCCGTCGGTCTTCAGGATGCTCTCGGCAAATGGCCGAGGCGACTTCTTCTGCTCCTCGGCCGCTGTCGCGTTGGCCCGCAGGAACTCAACCCGCTCACCACCCATGTCCGAATGCATATCGGTGATGTAAATATCGAGTTGTCCGTCGTTGTCGAAGTCGAAGACCTTGATGCCCATGGCACCCCACGAGGTCCTGGGGAACAGCTCGCGGCTTCGCTTCCTGAACGTCTTGCCGCCGACGTTTTCGTAGTACTCGTCGTTGCCCTGCATGTTGAGCACATACAGGTCGATGAAGCCGTCATTGTTGGCATCGATCGGGCTGGCCGCTCCGGTCCAACTCTCGTCGATCAACCCCGTCTCCTCGGTCACGTCGCGGAACCTCCCGCCCCCCTCGTTGTGATACAGCACGCTCCGCTCGGTTCGCCCGCTGTGCAGGTGTCCGACGAATGCGTCGTCCATCCCGTCGTGGAACCGCATCGCCATCCCCAGGCCTTTATCCTCACGACCCTCATCGGTCTTGTCCGACCCGACATCGCGTATCGTCTCGTGCGTGTATTGACCGACGTTGCACAGGAACAGGTCGAGCAACCCGTCGCGGTCGTAGTCGAAGAACACGGCCGAGGAACTGTGAGCCTTGTGGCCCAGCCCCGATCCGCCCGAGACATCGCTGAACTTGCCTGATCCGTCGTTGAGAAACAGCTTGTTGCCGGTGCGGACGTTGGTGACGTACAGGTCGGCGTCGCCGTCGTTGTCGATGTCGGCAAACGACCCGGTCACGCCGGTCGCTCCCACCACCGCCACACCCGCCACTTCGGTGATGTCCTCGAAATGGCCCTCGCCGGTGTTGCGGTAGAGCCGATTCGAGCCGACCTGGTTCGAAAAGAAGATGTCGAGCCTGCCGTCACCGTCGACATCGGCGACCGCCAGGCCGTTGCCGTGGTCGTAATGCACCGCCTTGTAGGTCCGGCTGGCGTCATCAACCACGTGGTGCCGGAAGTCGATCCCGCTCTGGGGCTGACGATCTGTGAAGCGGAAATCGTGCCGGACCGTCCACTCCTTCGCCGCCGCATGTTGCCGTTCGGCTCGAGCCTCGAGCCAGTCGGGCGAGACAATCTGCGGAGGGATCGCGACCCGCTCGTTGAGCACCTGCCCGATCGCGTCGATCAGCTTCTTGCGACCCTCATCCTGCATGCCGTCGAACACTCCACGGAGCCGGCCACGATGATCGACAAGGGCCACCTTCGAGGTGTGTACGATCGGCTGGTCCTTGGTCGCATCACCGACGTCGGCCACAGGCAACTTGAATCCCGCGGTGATCAGCGAGAAGATCTCGGACTTCTTCCCGGTCAGGAAACTCCAGTTCGACAGGTCGGCCCCATAGTTGTCCGCGTAACGCGTCAGCACCTCGGGCGTGTCGCTTGCGGGATCGACCGAGAGGCTGACGATGCGGACCTGGTCCCAGAGAAAATGCTTGGGCCCACCCCGCTCGTCGGAACTGTGCTGGTGCTCGATCTCTCGAGCCAACCGCTTCTGGAAGGTGGCCATCCTTCGGGTCTGTTCGGGACAGGTCAACTGGCAGCGGGTGAAGATGAAGTTGACCACGTAGACTCGCCCGGCCAGTTCCCGGCTCCCGAACGCCTCGCCCGTACTGTCGACCAGCCGGAACTCCGGCAATTCCATGTCCAGGGGCAACAGCGAGCGTGCTGGCCTGGGAGTGTCGCTGCCACCCTTCGTGCCCGTGTCCTTTCCATTGTCCTTCCCCGCAGCCGTACCCGGATTCGGATCGTCGGGGCAGCCACAGGCCCCCAGCACAACGGCCACGGCCAAAAGCATCGAACCGCAACGGCACACGAATCTCATGCTGAGTCTTCTCGATTCAGGGACACGGCCAGTGAGACGGCTTGCTGCGCGGAGCCGGATACAAGAGGGCCCCGATCGTTCGACTTGAATCGTTGGGCCAAGTGCTGTCAATGTTCCTTCGCCGAGGCCGCCTCGGGATTCTCGACCCGGCGATACCCGACCCCTTCATAAGCCGGACAACGCGGATGAAACCACGTGTCGAATTCGGGATCGGGTGCGTCCAGCGTGTTGGCCTCCGGGTCGATCGTCCCCCGCAAGTCCACCGTCGCTCCACCGAAATAACACCCGCTGACATTGCTGCCGTCGACGATGTCCAGCTCGTATCGACCCTCCGGAGCCGTCCCGCCTGACTTGGTGTTCTGCCAGAAGATCGAACGCGTGTAGTGATTGCCCTCGCCCTTGTCGTCAACACCGTTCCAGTTGCCCGTCAACGTGCACCCGCTGACCCGAACCCTCGAACCGGGAAACACCGTCAATGCTCCCGACCCGTGACGCACGTTGTACAGCTCACCCGGAGGACTGACCGTGTCCGGGCCGGTGTTGGAGACGTTGCCGACGAACAGGCAGTTGGTGATCTCGGCCCGGCTGCCCGGCAGCACGTCGATCGCCGAACCGGTGACCTGGCAACTGTTGTCGCGGAACACCGAATCGCTGATACGGACGCTGTCCTGCTGGAACCCCAGGTGCTGGATCGAGATGCCTCCCCCGCAGGGATTGGCCACGTTGCCAATCACCTCGACCCGCTCGATCCGAGGGTAACTGCGGCCGAAGACCTTGATCCCGCCGCCATCGCAATAAAAGAACAACAGGTTCTGCGTGCCCAGCTCGGGCCGATTCGGCTCAATCGGACCCGGCAGGTCGCTGCGGGTCTGGAACCGATTCGCGCCGGTGATCGTGAACCCGCGGAAGACGGTTCGAGCGGTGATCCCGTCGCCGAAATAGACCACGTGGTTGACCACCGCCGGGAAACTCCCGGACTCACGCTCGGCAATCTCCGGGTTGGCCGCACTCAAGACCACCTCGCCGGAAGCCTCCAGCGTGATGCCGTCGTGCTGACGGTTCAGCCAGATCAGGGCCTGGCCGGGTTGCCCGGGCCGGTAGGTGCCCGGGTGCACCACCACGCGGTGGCCTGTGCTCGATGCGGCTGCCAGGTCCAGAGCCGCCTGGATCGACTCGCCGGGGTGAACGTGCCACGTGCCGTCGGCATCCGGGCCGCCGGGACCGGTCCCGGAGTTGTCATCACATCCGCAACCGGCCGCAAAACACCCCAGCCAGGCCGCGGTGCCCCCCAACGCCGTTCGTCGTCCGATCAGCTGTCCCGGTGACGGTGTCATTTGACCAACGTCGCCAACCAGTCCTGGAACGCCCTCGTCTCCTCGATCTGCATCCGCCCCATTTCCTTATCGTGAGAAAACCGGATGGCACACATCGCGTCCGAGAGCAACTGGTAACTGCCCACGCGGTCGGCGTCGACTCGCAGCGTGTGCACCAGTTCGGGCACCGCGATCTCCTCGAGCTCCAGTTCCGGCAGCCTCAACGTGTAGATGTAATCGGTACTCGTCAGCTTCAGGTCCACGGTAGTTCCACGAGGCAGGTGCAGGTCACCGGTGCTGACCAGATCGTCGTCGGTCCCGAATCTCCCGTCGCCACCGGGATAACGGAAGCTCCACTGGAACCCGCTGCCGGTCACCTCCACCAGGCACACCTCGCCGGAATTCGACTCGGGCCACGCCAGCACGCTCGGCCCACCACAGCCGCAGGCCGTGCAGGCCAAAAGCACGATCAACAGCAACGAGCCAACACGGTCACCCCTCATGCACTCGATCATAGGACACCACTTCGACCGCTGACCAGAGGATCGTATCCTCAAGAGACGCCTCCGGTTTGACATGCCGAGACGCCAAGCTGACAATCTGGTGTGAGTTGCCGGTCGCGGGCTTGATCAGGTCCCCGACGCGATGGCTCGCCCTGAACCCGATCCTCACCGATTCGGCGACGACTCAACGCCTCACACCGGTACCCACACCGGGAAGGACTCGTTTCATGACGGCCGTCACCCGCTGCACCCTGCTGTCTTTGTGCCTGTCGATGCTCCTGGCATCCCCGCTGACCGCGGCCGATTGGCCCACATGGCGGCACGATCCGGGCCGTTCGGGGACCACCACCGAGAAGCTGCCCGACACGCTGAAGCTGGCGTGGAAGAGACAATTGGCCAAGCCGCAGCCTGCCTGGCCCGAAGATCCCCGCATCGGATTCGACTTCGTCCCCGAACCGGTCGTCGTCGGCCGCACCCTCTACCTCGCCTCGACCCGTACCGACAGCGTCACCGCCTACGACACTCGGACCGGAGCGAAGAAGTGGCGAGTGTATGCCGATGGTCCGGTCCGGTTCGCTCCACTGGTGGCCGACGGCAAGGTCGTCTTCGGCTCAGACGACGGCCGCGTCTACGCCGTCGATGCGACCACGGGCAAGGCCATCTGGACCTTCCGGGCCGCTGTGGCCAACCGCAAGGTGCTCGGCAACGACCGCCTGATCTCGGTCTGGCCCGTCCGAGGCGGCCCCGTGCTCGACGGTCACCTCGTCCGCTTCACCGCCGGCGTCTGGCCGTTCGAGGGCAACTTCCTGTGTGCCATCGAGCTGGCCACCGGCAAACCGGCCGAACTCTCAGGTCCCGCAGCCATCGGACCGCAACACGCCATCCGCACACTCAATAACCTCACCCCCCAGGGCTACCTCGCACTCTCGGGACAGAAACTCTACATCCCCTGCGGACGCGCCGTCGCCGCCTGCCTCGACCTCAAGACCAACAACTTCCTCAAGCACAGCTACAGCACCTCCAATACCACCAACTACCACGTGATCGCCGAGGGTCGCTGGCTGTTCCATGGCTCGATCGCCTTTGACAGCACGACCAAGACCACGCTGTCCACCCGCAACCACAAGCCGGTCACCACGCCCACGACGGCGTACTTCGGCGAGAACGGACAGGTGGTGGCCTATGACCTCGAGCATCCCAAGAAGGTCACATCCAAGGACCGTCGCGGCCGTACTGTCACCAGCACCGTGCTGCCCAAGCTGTGGACGCTGGCCAATTCGAGCGTGCAGAAGGTCCCCGCCGGAGCCGCCTACAAGAAGTTCCTGGCCGCCAATCCGCTGGCCATCGACCTGGCCGCCGGCGGACGACTTTATGGACACCAGGGCTCGCTGCTGTTCGCCGTCGAACCTCCCGCCGCCGGTAAGCCGGGCACTGTGACCTGGAAGACGACCATCTCTGGCACGGCCGGTTCGCAGATCGCAGCCGACTCGAGACTGTTCGTCACCACCAGTACCGGGCTGCTGCTGTGCTTCGCGGCCGAAGAGGCACCCGGCGACGGGACTGACGTGACTGAAAGAGTGGCCAAGCCGCAGAGACCGCCGCTGCCACAGGCCACCAGGATCCTCAAGGCCGCCGGGTCGAATGAAGGCTTCGGGCTGGTGCTGGGCGTCGGCGACGGATCGCTGATCGAAGCCCTGGCACGGCAGAGCCAGTTGAGACTGATCTGCGTCGACCCCGACCCGGCTCGCATCAACGCGCTGAGACGACGACTCGACCGGGTCGGACTCTACGGGCACCGCGTGGCGGCCTTCGTCGCCGACCCGCTGACCTGCGGACTGCCACCCTACATCGCCAACCTCGTCACCACCGAATCACTCGAATGGACCGGCGGACCCGACCTGGGTCCGAAACTGGCTCGACTCGCGTTCGGCTGCCTGAGACCCTTCGGGGGGACCGCGGCGCTGGGGATTCCCGGAGACGGAGCCGCGGAGTTCCTCGAGCAAGTCACCCGGCTGAAACTGCCCGGCGCCAAGACCCGCCAGGCCGACGGCCTGGCAGTGATCCGACGCGAAGGAGCCCTGCCGGGGGCCGCCGACTGGACCCACGAATACGGCGACCCGTCCAACTCGCTGGCGTCACAGGACCAATTGGTGAGGGCTCCGCTGGGTGTGCTGTGGTTCGGTGGCCCCGCCTCCGATGGCAGCCTGTTCTACAACCGCCACTACTGGGGACCGAGCATGGCCGTCATCGAAGGACGCATGCTGCTGCAGGGGCCCGGAAAACTGTCGGCCGTCGACGTCTACACCGGACGCATACTCTGGCAGGTCCCCCTGGTCGACGACGAAAAGTACCGGGCCGGACGACGTGGCAACGACTTCGAAAAGGTGCTCGCCGGGTTCCACTTCGTGGCCGTCAAGGACAGCATCTACCTGGTCCACAAGGGACGCATCCTGAAACTCGATCCGAAGAACGGCAAACAGCTCGCCGTCTTCCCGGCTGCGGCCAAGGGCGATACCTGGGGCCGCATCCGCGTCCAGGGCGATCTGCTGATCGGCACCATCCACCGCACGCAGGGCAAGCGGGGACGCGTGCCCGCCGAAGTGCAGGTGCTCAACCGGCAAACCGGAAAGCTGATCTGGAAACACACCGCCGAGATGACCATCCCGCTGGTCGCCGTCAGCGACGATACGCTGTATTGCCTGGACGGGATCTTCGAAGGACTCTTCAAGGACTGGGCCCGCAGAGGGCTGATCCCCAAGTCCGAGCCGATTCGCTACCTCAAGGCTCTGGACCTCAAGACCGGCAAGCTGAAATGGAAGTACACCACCGACCTCGTCGTGACCTGGATGAACTACTCCAGGGAGCACGACGTCCTGATGGCCTCGAACAAGAAGGGCATGGTGGCCTATCAGGGCTCCGACGGTGAGGAACTGTGGCGGAAGTACAGCGAGGGAAAGGGGTTCGCGGGACACCCCGAGAGCTACTGGGATCGGGTGATCGTCTCGGGCAACCGGGTGATCGACCAGCGAGGACCGGGCAAGGCCTACAACATCCGCACCGGTGAACCGATCATGAGACGCGATCCGATCACCGGCAAGGACGTGCCGTGGGAATTCACCAAGAGCGGACACCACTGCAACTACGCGATCGCCAGCCCGCACCTGTTGACCTTCCGAGCCGCCTCGGCCGGCTTCACCGATGTGGAAACCGGCAACACCGCACGGCTGCAGGGGTTCCGCTCCGGCTGCCGAAACAGCCTGATCCCCGCAGGCGGAGTACTCAATGCTCCCAACTTCGCTCACGGCTGCGTCTGCGGCTACTCGCTGTTCACTTCGCTCGCCTTCACGCACCTGCCGCAGGCGGAGATGTGGAGCTACAGTGCGTTGAAGCCGAGCGAATTGTCGGTCAAACGGCTGGGCATCAATCTCGGTGCCCCCGGAGACCGGATGTCCAAACAGGGCACGCTGTGGCTCGATTACCCCAGCGTCGGAGGCTCCTCGCCTGACGTCCGCATCACAGCCAAGGGCCAGGCCCGTACCTTCCGGCAACACTCCTCACTGGTCACCGCAATGGACCACGAGTGGGTCGCGTCATCCGGAGTGTCCGGCCTGCAGAACCTGACCATCCGACTCGACAAGAACGCCAAGACGCCCAAGACCTACACCGTGCGGCTGCACTTCTGTGAACCCGATGACGTCAAGCCGGGCCAGAGAGTCTTTGACGTACGGCTGGGAGGTAAGGCGGTGCTCGAGAATTTCGACGTGATCGCGACCAGTGGCAATCGGTACAAGGCGGTCGTTCGCGAATTCAAGAAGGTGTTGGCGACGACCGAGCTGACCATCGACCTGGCGGCGCGGAAGGGCTCACCGATTCTCAATGGGGTCGAGATCGTCGTCGAGGAATAAGGCAGGCGATGGTCAAGGGGCCAATCGGCAAGCTAGACTGGGATGGTCGAGGCCGTCAGGAGGGTCGCGACTGATCCCGGTCCTGTGGTCCACTTGGCGAATGCTTATCATGAATTTCATGAACCGTACCGGTCGCCTCGCTGTTTGCCTGCCAATCCTGGCCGCCGCGCTGGGGCTGATCGCGTTCGCCTCGGCCGGAGCCCAGGACGCCGCCGCGCCCGCCACGAGCCTGGTCTACCCGCTGGATGTCTCGGTCGCCGCCGACACCAAGACGCTGTACCTGGTCGACCGCAAGTTGCCAGGACTCTGGAAGGCCTCCGCGGACGGCTCACTGGTCGTACTCTACGCGGCCAAGAAGAAGTTCCGCACGCCGCTGAATGCCGTCCGCTGCATCACCGGCGATGGCAAGGGAGGACTGCTGGTCGGCGATTCGGGAACCCGTGAGGTCTACCGTGTCACACTCGATGGCAAGGCCACTCCACTCACAAAAGGTGGCATCGGCATCGCGATGGGGATCGCCGTTGCCAAGGATGGAACCATTTTTGTCAGTGACCTGGAACTGCAGAGGATCTGGTCGGTGCCCGCCGCCGGAGGAACGCCCAAGCAATTCGCCGTGCTGCCGGCCCCCCGGGGTATGACCTTCGACAAGAACGGCCAACTGTGGGTCGTCTCGGGTGGACCCAGGAACCAGCTCGTCAAGATCGCCCCCGATGGCAAGATCACGCCCGTCGTCAAGGACCGGATCTTCATCTACCCCAATGACGTCGCCGTCGCCGCCGATGGAGCCGCCTACGTCAGCGATGGCTACGCCGATTGCATCTGGAAAGTGGCCGCCGATGGCAAGGCGACCAAGTGGGTCAAAGGCAAACCGCTCGATAACCCCGTCGGACTCGATTGGCAGGGCAACAACCTGCTGGTGGTCGATTCCCGAGCCAGACAGCTGTTCAGCATCACTCCCGATGCCAAGCTCACCGCCGTCAAACTCGGTAAGTGATCTCCCGGCACCGCTTGACTGCCTTGCCCAACCGCTACCTCCGACCACCGCTTCGACCGGCAACAGGGCAGCCTGTTGACTGTGGCAAAAAAAGCCAAGAGACCGGTCCTATACTCGAATTGAGCCTTCCAACAATCGGCTCTTCGAGTGCGTACAACGGGATGTACGCGGAAACACCAAGTGACAAAACGCTCAACACGACACAGCCCCCCCCGGCCCCTGTCATGAACACCTCCAGGTACCTGCACTCCGAGCGGTCGAAACTGCGGCGCTGGCAGCGGGTGCTGGCCGTCGCCGGAGTTCTGCTCCTGGGAGCAGAAGTCTCCGAAGCCCGGGCCAGTTGCGGTGACTACCTGCACAACGGCTCGACCACATCCAGCACGGCCGCGGCCGGGTCTCCCCACGTGCCGGCACAGTCTCGGTGCAAGTACGGTCGCTGCGAAGGGGACCCGATACCGACCCGGGTCCCGCCGGCACCGGTACAAAATGTCCCGACCGACGATGTGACCGACGTCGAGTGGACTACTGCGTACCACTCGACCCGGCAGTCCTCTCGACTCGATCGGGCCACGCTCGACCCGACCCGGCCCGGCCACCCCGTCCGCATCGACCGGCCGCCTCGCGGCTGAAGCTCCTCCGATGCGACACGACCGGCTCGCCTCTCGTTGCCTTCGAAGCGGCGAACAGAAACCGGCCGTTGGTCTCTGACCACCGTCGCTCGACGCAGCAGCCACTCGCCCCGCGACCGGCTGCCCGCGCCGGCGACTCACCCCTCACCCGAGATCCCGTCTCGATGTCCGAACACGATCAACAATCGACACCGCAGCAGCCACCGACAGACTCCGAAGCAGCACTCTCGGCCGAGACACCCACTGCTGCCCGGAAGCTCTACGTCCGCGCCGTCACGCCGGGGCTCAGAAAGCTGCTGTGGGTCGTGTTCGTGATGGTCGCGCTGCTGGGGGCCAACTCCGGCTACCTGAGCGCGATCACCGGCATGCAGTGGGTCACGGGCAAGATCTACCAGACCCACTTCTACTTCCTGATGCTGCTGGGTCACATTGTGGGCGGGCTGCTGATGGTGCTGCCGCTGGTCATCTTCGGTGGCCTGCACATCCGCAACGCCTACAACCGCCGCAACCGCCGGGCGGTCCGGGTCGGCTACGTGCTGTTTGCCGTTTCGATCGCCGTGCTGGTGAGCGGCTTTGCACTGGTGCGAGTCGAAAACGTCATCGATCTCAAGCACCCGCTGGGACGCAGCGTCGTCTACTGGCTGCATGTCGCCCTGCCGCTGCTGGCCGGGTGGCTGTACTGGCTGCACCGGCTGGCCGGACCCAGGATCAAGTGGCACATCGGTCGAAGGATCGCCGCGGTTGCCGGTGTGGCCGTCGTCGCCATGGTCGCCATGCACTCACAGGACCCCAGGCAGTGGAACGTCGTGGGACCCGAAGACGGAGTGAAGTACTTCGAGCCGTCGTTTGCTCGGACCACCAACGGCAAGTTCATCCCCAGCGAAGCACTCATGATGGACAGCTACTGCAAGAAGTGTCACCCCGACACCCACGCCGCATGGTCCGACAGCGTCCACCGCTTCAGCTCGTTCAACAACGCCGCCTACCTGCCCAGCGTCCGCGAAACACGCAAGGTCGCCTTCGAACACGACGGCAACGTCAAAGCCTCACGCTGGTGTGCCGGCTGCCACGACCCGGTGCCGTTCTTCAGCGGAGCCTTTAACTCGAAGAACTACGACGACGTCAACGACCCCACCGCTCACGCCGGCATCACCTGCACCGTCTGCCACGCCATCACGCATATCAACAGCAACCGAGGCAACTCGGACTACACCATCGAAGAACCGCTGCACTACCCCTTCGCCTACAGCGACAACGCACTCCTGCAGTGGATCAACAACCAGCTGGTCAAGGCCAAGCCCGACTTCCACAAGAAGACGTTCCTCAAGCCACTCCACAAGACAACCGAGTTCTGCAGCGTCTGCCACAAGGTGCACCTGCCCCTGGCACTCAACAAGTTCAAGACCATTGCCGGCAACAGCTACCAGAAGCACTTCATCCGCGGCCAGAACCACTACGACGCCTTCCTGC
>Ga0310123_10000055_pt1 | contig 91029 bp, 76 predicted proteins | sample CB6_AW_1057_MG_FD_203505 | JGI IMG/M metagenome (GOLD analysis project Ga0310123, IMG submission 203505) | Marine microbial communities from Western Arctic Ocean, Canada - CB6_AW_1057 | ecosystem: Environmental > Aquatic > Marine > Oceanic | place: Canada: Western Arctic Ocean | collected...
GATGGCGTGCACCACGACTTCGGCACAAGTGGATTTCTCTATCGCTCGAACAAACTCATGTATGACCGGGCAACGCAGTCACTCTGGTCCACATTCAAGGGCGAGCCCGTGGTGGGGCCCCTGGTGGGACAGGGCATTCGTCTGGCGCCGCTCCCGGTGGTCACGTCAACCTGGGGCGCTTGGCGGCAGCGTCATCCCGAGACAACGGTCCTCTCACTCAATACACAGCATTCTCGCGATTATGCCGAAGGCGCAGCACTCCGGGACTACTTCAGCACCGATGAGCTCCTGTTCCCCGTTCCGAAGCGTGACGAACGCCTCAGGAACAAAGACGAGGTGCTTGCGATACGCCTGCTGGACTTCCCCGACGATCAGCTTGCCGTCTCGACCGACTTTCTATCCATGCATCCAGTGTACCAGGCGCAGATCGGATCGATCAACTTCGTTGTTCTCACAGATACGAGTGGCTCCAGTCGTGTCTACGAAACAAGTGGCCGACAGTTCGCTGCCTGGGACGGCGAGAACACGGTCCGCGACGATGACGAATCGAGCTGGCAGGTCACCGAGGCAGCACTCGTTCGAGAGGACAGCGCAGAGCAACTAAATCGGCTGCCGGCACACCGCGCATTCTGGTTCGGCTGGTATTCCGTGTATCCGGAGACGCGGTTGGTGCAATGAAGAGTGTTCAGTCCGCATCAGACGGTTCTTTCTTTTGGAGCAATGCGGTTCCAAAGATCTTCAAGGCTTAGCGGTCCTCTTTCACTCAGCCAGGTGGTAAACATGCCCATCCGAACCGGTCGGCTGCCTGACGTTTCCCAGGGTCGCTTGTGACTGTTGCTGTCACCCCGGCAGTCATCGCCCTCTGAAACAGGGAATGACCAACCTGTCCGGACGCCAAAACGGCGGGCGTCTCTCAACCGTAATAACACTCGGCTACGCATCCAGTTAACCACAAGGAATGCTCTCAAGTTGACGGGAACATTAACTTCACTCGCGGTTACCAGTTCTTTCTTGTGGTGTGCAACCGGCCGTTTTTAAGGCTACCCCGGCCAGCTGACACAGGAAACGGTTGACGGACTCCCTGAATCTTTCAGAATTCGTTTGTCCGTTCCGCACAGAATCAAGCTCAGCAGGCCGGTTCGAATTATACGGGCATCTTTAATCACCGTCACCGGGTCACGCTGATCCAGTGAAAACGGTGGAGGTTCTGGTACCAGACGACTGAAAGGACTTTCGTGTCTGACGATGTTCCCGTAACGCCGGTTGAAAGAATCGATCCTCAACAGAAGGTAAAGGCACGGGCCCTCTGGGAGCGGCTTGCCAACAGCCGGCCAGGCCCGGACAACAAAGATCTGATGTATCTGGCAAGATTCGTGCCCGTGCTCTCCGCTGCCGCCATCAAGACAATATTCACGCGGAAGCTGGACGTTGATGAACTCCGGGAACTTGTACAATACGTCCCTAAGGCCCGGGATACCGCCGTGAAAGCTGCCCTGAAAAATGCTGATAGTCTGTCCGACGACGATTTACGCTTTCTGGTCACTCACACAAAATCCAAAGAAGCGGCCACCGTGCTGCTGAAGCGCAACTCCGGAAATGCTGTGATCGCGTTTCTGGAGCGAACAATGGAACAAATGCAGGGAAGTCTGGACGAAATCAAGAAAAAGGAGCTCACGTCTGCAGTGCTGAAAGAAATTGATCGAGTGCTGTAGCACGTTATTAATGCAGGAAGGTCGAAGCCACAGCTTGGCTTCCGGATTTCCTGTCAAAGGCCAGTTGGTTCGACAGACGGTTGGTGACATCGTTCAGGAGTATCTGGAGTCAAACGGAGCATGCATGACATTCGACTGGCGCTGGGGCTGATGGGCTTCCTTTCGATCGGCATCTTTATGCTGTTCCGGAGATTGCTGAGATCCGCACCACCGCGCACACTTGATGCAATTGCAGTTGGGCTGATTTTGCTGATCGCCGCCTACCTTAAGTACATCTGGGGACAACTGTGGATTGTGAACTGGATTCCTCTTCCGTCGGTGATCGTTCTGTCCAACTGGTTTCCCCTGCTGCTTGCCGCGATGGCGGCCGTGGTATGGATTCGCATGGGTGGTGAAGCGTCAAACCTAAAACAGAACGGCGTAGAACCAAAATCATCCGGCGGAAGTGAGCATACAGAATCGTCTCTGATCGACAGGATTCTGGACGTTCGTCGCGTCGTCATGATGGGAGTAATCGTTGCCGGCGCCGTATATTCGGGCATGTATTTTGTTCCGGCAGAGCCTCCTGAATGTGGTGACGATTGGATACAGCCTGTACCACCATTTGTCTGGCCCGTCTGTCTGCAGACGAACCCAACCACATGCTCCGCTGCTTCATCAGCTACGGTTCTTCACACACTGGGGATTCAGACCACGGAACAGGAAATGGCTGAACTGTGCCTGACTCGTAACGGGACAACGTGGCTCGGTCTTTATCACGGCCTGACGATGAAGCTGCTGGGAACACAACACAGGGTCAAATTCTTTGAGTGTGATATCACCGATCTACCAGCGCTGGCGGCAAACTCCCCCCTGCTGCTGTGCTGCGAACTGCAAAGCATGACAGCACGCCATGTTCCGGAATATGAGACTGAGGGTGGCTGGAAACCGGGGGTCGCTCATTCTGTCGTATATTTTGGACGGCTCCAGGGACACCACATTGTTGGAGATCCGTCCCGCGGCTATGAAATATGGTCCCATGAAGATCTGGAAATTCTGTGGACTCGGCAGGGTTTGCGGATCGTCACACCGCCGGATTCGGACACGTCGTGAGTCCCGCCTGCTGTCCTGACAAAATACATCCTGATGATTCCAGCCACGGTGAGTCTGCAGAATGCACAGCAGACCTGCATGGCCTCCGTCGACGAATGTCCTGAAATCCAGGTGAATGCAAAACGGTTTAAGTTTGACAGACTTCTGATGATGCCGTCATGCTGCTTTGCACCAAGGATCTGTCTTCAATGTTACAAAGTACCGGAATCATGAGGTCACATCTGGCAACACTGTTTTTCCGGTACAGAACCTCAGGAGACTCTTGATGTTGAGTATTCTTGGCAGCGGCAGTCGGACTTGTGATGGTGTTCGCCGTCGCGAGCTGCTCCAGGCGTGCGGTACCGGCCTTCTGGGAACGAGCCTGCCAAAGGTTCTGGCAGCCGAGGCGTTGCAGACGCCGTGACCGGCCTGCGCGAAGTCAGTCCTGTTCGTCTTTTTGTATGGCGGCCCCAGCCAGTTAGAGACGTTCGACATGAAACCTGACGCGCCAACCAGCATTCGCGGACCGTTCAAGCCGATCACCTCGCGCACACCAGGCCTGCGGATTTGTGAACATCTGCCACTGCTGGCTGAACGGTCTGACAGATACTTGGTCGTCCGCACCGTAAATCATCCGCAGAATGATCACAACGGAACGCATTTCATCCAGACCGGGCATGCGCTCCCGAAGGCTGATCGAGGGTCCGCCAATGTTGCAGCCACAAAAAAAGACTGGCCTGCTTATGGATCGGTGATCTCGTACCTCGATGCTCATTCGCCGTTCAGAATCGGGAACCCATTCCCTCCCTATATTTATCTGCCGAGGTCGCTGGGACACTTCGCAGGCTACAACATCAATGGTCAGTATGCCGGCTGGCTGGGTAAAACATGGGACCCGCTGGCCACGGCTATTCAGAAACGGCATGCAACAGATAATCCGTACTTCCGTGACTGTACGGATGATGAGCTTGATTTTCGTTTTTCCGGACTTGATCCGGTTCCCAAAGTGACCCTCGACCGCATTATCCGGCGGCAAAGTCTGCTCAACCAGCTGGATCATCGGCGCTGGCTGCTGGAGCAGTCTTCTCAGGTTCGCACCTTCAGTGTACAGCGCGAACAGGCCATGAACCTGCTGATGTCCGGCAACGTTGCTCAGGCACTCGACATGCGTCCCGAACCTGTTGAGCTGCGTGATTGTTTCGGTCGTAACCTGTTTGGCCAGTCGTTGCTGATGGGAAGACGTCTGATTGAAGCAGGTTCCCGATTTGTAACCGTCGCATGGGATATGGCCGTCCGCGGCGATGACACTACAAGCTGGGACAGTCACCGCGATTTAACACGAGTGATGAAACATCACCTGCTGCCAGGTTTGGATCAGGGGCTGTCGGCGCTGCTGGATGACATGGGGAACACCGGGTTACTGGACGAAACACTGATTTTCGTCGCTGGCGAAATGGGGCGGACTCCAAAATTCGAAAATCGCGGCTCGAAAGACGGACGCGACCACTGGTCCTATTGCTTCCCCTGTCTCCTCGACGTGTACCCAGTTAGGCAAAAGGGTAGTGGGCCTCGATTTTCGCCTCGACGAGTTCGCGACGGCGCGGGCTGACCTGCTTCCAGAACAGCGTCACAGTCTTGAAGACCCGCTGGAAAGCGGCTTTGGCGAGCAGCACGTTGTCGGATGTGACGTGCTCTTGGAGATGATCCAGTTCGGCGATGATCGCCTCGGGATCGAATTCCAGTTCGTCGTTGCCGTTCGTATTGGTGGCCGCGATCTCGGTTTCCAGCCGTTCGCGTTCGTCGCGCCAGGCGGCCAGGATCCCATTCGCCACCGTTGGGCGCAGGAACCCTGCGTTTGTTCAACTCGACGGCCAGCGAACGTGCGCTGCGATCTGTTTCCGCGAACGTCTTGAACAACCAGCGGACAGTTTCAACTTCCTGCTGGTTGGCCGACGGGACCAATTTGGCGATCCAGTCTTTCGGTTTGCGGAATCGCTCGCGGCGCCGGATGCGGCACATTTCTTTGCCGGTGGAATCGAAATACAACCGATCGAAACCGTACGGCGTCGGAAAGTCGAGCAGATGGCCTTGCTTGGCAAAGCGGATCATTCCACGCAGTGCATTCCGCGACAGTTCGACCAGGTAGCGATGCTTGCCTTCCTGGTTGATCTGATAGATCAGCCGGCCCGCGAAGTCGTTCCAATCGATGCGTCCGAAGCGCTCCTGATCCCAACAGAGAATGGCCTTGAAGTCGCCGGTCTCTTCGGCGTCGCGAATCATCTGCCTGAACTGCTTCCGCTTGAGCGTCTTGGCACCGCTGATGGCGTGGTCTTCGTACCAACGGATGATGCGACAGCCTTCGCGCTTGGCGAGCTTCAGAATTTCAGCCCGCTGTTGTTCCGGGCTGTCTTCCTGCTTGTCGGTGCTCATGCGGATGTGGCGGACGGCCGGCGTCAGTTTGCCATTGGTTTTCATAGTTGGTCCTTTCGTATGTTTGGTCCACGGGCGCACGTGTTGACCCGAGTGGCGATTGGTTTCGTTCTTGGAAACGTCGGCCAACAAACGAAGAGACGCCCGCGTTGGGCACCCCTGGCGACAACGTGGCAGATGTCACGTCACTTGGCCTTGAGAGCGAACAGTCCACGATCAATTCTCTTGAATCGGGCGTCTTTGCCCTTCTGGCTGATCTGTCTGAGTATGGCCGCGTAAAGCGTCGCGTCTGGTGTTCGGCCTGCAGGTGATTGCCAGAGCTTCTTCTTGGCCATCGCCTTGCAGTTCAGTGGCTGTTTGGCCTGCTGCAAGACCCTGATCACTGCGTCGAGTTGGCCGAGCTTCTTCTTGACCGGCATCTTCGTGTTGGGCTTCTTGTCCTTCGGACTCTTTGCTGCGGGCTTCGTCGTTCTCTTTGCTTTCTTCTTCGTTGCCATTGTTCTTTGTCCTCGCGTCTGGAGGTGACTGGTTTCTGCTCGGACGACCACCGCTGTGGCAGGACAGTCAGTTACCTCGACGGCGCGAGGACATCCAGCCATGTTTGGCAAAGATTCTGGAAACACCGAAACGCTCACCAAAAGGGGTGGGCACGCGTACGTGGAGCCCAGCCGCTTCCAAACCGCGACCGCGATCCTCGAGTGCTGGCTACAGCAGGATGATGAGCGTCTGAGATTCCTCCTGTGTCATGGCTTTACAGCGCTTTGAATGACACCATGAGATTCTCGGACTGCAGATGCTGCAGATTCCGGCAAGCATTGGCAGGTGGATGAGTTACGTTGGAAACCCAACGATTGTTGACACACCCGAATTCGCAGCCGCCTTCAGGTCGTGGATGTCGACAAAGTGTCATTCGCCTGCGTTCGGGGTGTGCTGTGATGTGTGCGTCAGCGACGCACGAAAACGTGCATCCGCTCGATGGCTTGGTCCCATTCTTAGGCAGATTGAGAACGTGATTCGAGGCGCCTTTCAAATCGGTTGGTGCAACGATTCCGAACAACGAATTATGAGTTTTCGCGTCGCGATAGCGTCAAAAAAACTCTGGTTGGACGAAATCTCGGTGGACGTCCAATTGGAATTGTCGCTTCAGCGTGGGTTGTGTGGATTGGTCGCTTGAGAGACATGGGCCGCCGGCGTCAGAGAACAGAGGATCGAAACGGCGGGCGGATTACGTTACGGTTACGTTGTGGGGTCGGCTTTTATCGTCGTGTTTCGTGATGGCCTGACCAAGCGTAAGTGGTTTCTGAAAAGATCAATCGTCGATCTTGATTGAGGAAAGGATGAATGCCGAATCCGGAAGGTTGCGTGTGGCAATGTTAGCGCCGGTCGCGTGGCCGGTGCCACCGGATGGATACGGTCCCTGGGAACAGGTCGTGTCGAACCTGACCGAGGGGCTAGTGGCAAGTGGGCACGAAGTGACGCTGTTTGCCGCGGCCGGTTCGCAGACATCGGCGCATCTGGTCGAAACGGTGCCGCATGCAGGTACTTCAGCACCTCGGCGTGTTCCATTTGGCAGGCATGGCCAATCACGACTGAACCCACCGGCTTGCCGCTGTACAGTTCTGCGAGCGCTTCGACGATGCGAGTGTTTTGTTGCTGGGCGCGAGTTTTGAAGTTCACCACCAGTGTTTCCGGTTTGGTCCGACTGGGTACACGGACCGCTGGTGCCGGGGCAAAAGGCGGCACTCTCTACGGACAGTCCGATCCGCACGCAGCCTATCCGGTGACCGATCCGGTTTCTCCGCAGGACTTGGCCACCACAATTTATATGTCGCGGGGAATTGATTCCAGCCTGCGCATCCCCAACGCGCTTGGTCAGCCCCTGCTGCTGGTCCAAAATGGACAGCCGCTGGATGCTCTTTTCACCGGAAACACGTCTGTCCACATATGATTTTTGCCAAACAGGCCTCTGTCTCAGGCAAACAGCCAGGTCCATGTGGTGGGCTGTGCACTACGAACAGGCTCGGCAGATCTGGCCCCGTCTGAGCGAATTGCAGGATGGGCTGCCGGCAAGCATCACTGGTAACAGATGTCTGCTGCTGGATATCTGAACCCGGGATCACCGGGCAGCGATTCGACATAAAATGAATCAGCGAATGGTGAGAAACCGGACAAAAAACAGCAGCGCCGATCCACACATGCTCGGATGTCGGCGGTGAACCACCAGTCGTAACCGGCCGCAGAGTGCAATTTTCGGTACCGGTTTTCCGACACCGTCGCACAGGCGCTAACGATGACGGGCACCTGTATTTCAAACTCACCTAGGTCGTTACCTGCTCCTCACCTGTATCTGCCCGGTCCCGGAGTGATCTTCAGTATCTTTTGTCAACGCAAGGGGCAACAGATGTGCACCGACGTCGGGAAAGGCGGTTGACGTGTTTGTGTCGCTCAGGCGATTGAAATACCAGCGCCGAAGAACATGGGAAAAGTCTCAGATGGCTGGTCGGAGGGTCTCAGACGTTCGAATTTTTAACAGGAAACCACTAAAGTAAGTGATTATGTGCCACCGGAGTTGGCATCCTGGACGTTTGTCACCGTTTACGGATCCTGTCTGGTTGAGGTTGATGAAATGGTTGAGGTTGGTGAAACAGCGGCAAAAGGCAGGGGAAGTTGCAAATGACAAAGCATCCGGTCTCGGAGTTACGAAATGTTGTTCTGGTCGGTCATGGTAATGCCGGGAAAACCTCGCTGGCGGACCTGATGCTGTACAAGGCAGGAGAAACGGCAAAGGCAGGGTCGCCGGATGACGAGACAAGTGCACTGGACGTGGAAGACGAGGAAAAGGCGAGGCGCCACTCGATCACATCGCACCTTTGCCATTTCGACCACAACAATGCTCGCATCAATCTGATTGATGCTCCCGGTATGCCTGACTTTATGGGATATGTCATCGGTGCTCTGAGAGCCACAGAGACCGCGATTGTCACGATCAACCCTCATGCAGGCATCGAGGCGAACACACGAAAGTCGTTTCAGCACGCTGGGAATGCGGGGCTCGCACGATTCATCGTCATCAACAAGTGCGATGAAGATCATGTCGATCTGACACAGCTAATGAACTCAATCCGCGAAGAGTTCGGCGCGGCGTGTGTTCTCATGAACGTGCCCGTCGATCTTGGGGCGAACATGAAAGGTGTCGTCGACACTGTTCTCGTTCCCGACGACGTTCCCGATGGCGCTGTGATGGATCCGAACGAACTGCATCAGATGGTTGTGGAAGCGGCTGTGGAGGCCGACGATGCACTGATGACGAAATATTTCGAAGAGGGTGAGATTTCACCCGATGAAATTGACAGTGCCATCCTGAAGGCCGTCGTTGCCCGGACTCTGATTCCGGTGTTTTGCACTGCTGTGAAAAAAGACATTGGCGTCACTGAACTTATGAATGCAATTGTCGCCTATGCTCCGTCTCCGGAACAACTTAAACGTCACGTGACTGTCGACGGCGAAGCCGTGGAGATCGAACCGAATGTGGACGGACCGCTCATTGGTCAGATCGTAAAAACACGTGTTGATCCTTATATTTCAAAAGTGAGTTATATCCGTCTGTTTTCCGGCACACTTAAGAAAGATGCCCGTGTCCACATCGTAGGCGAGTCTGGTACGGTGAGAATCAGTCAACTGCTGGATTTTCAGGGTGCGAAGCTCGAAGCGATCGAAGAGGCGACCGCCGGAAACATTGTGGCAGTCACGAAAGTCGATGAGTTACGCACTGAACATACAATCAGTGACAGGCCCGACTCGATCAGGATGCCCCCTATTGAGTTTCCTCTGCCCATGGTTGGGCTGGCCGTTGAACCCAAGAGTCAGGCGGATCAGTCGAAGATTTCTTCTGCGCTGCAGAGAGTTGAGGAAGAGGATCCGTCGTTTCGTATCCACCGGGATGAACAGACTCATGAAATGGTGATGGAAGGCATGAGTGAACTGCATCTGAAACTGATCGAAAAGAGGCTTCATGATCGCGATAATGTCGAAATCATCACCCATGAACCGAAGGTCCCGTATCGTGAGACCGTGACGAGTGATGCCGAAGGCAGTTACCGTCACAAGAAGCAGTCCGGAGGTTCCGGACAGTTTGCCGAAGTTCATCTGCGGCTCTCCGCATTTCCGGAAGGGATCGAACCGGAGGAATACTTCACGAAAGAGCGATTTCCGCACCTCAGAGAGTATCATCTCGATAAGGAGCTGAATTTCTGTTTTGTAGACAGGATTTCCGGCGGTTCCGTGCCAAACCAGTTCATCCCGGCCGTCGAGAAGGGAGTCCGCGAGCAGATGCAGCGGGGTGTTCTTGCCGGCTATCAGATTCAGAATGTAATTGTGGAACTGTTCTTCGGTAAAGACCATGCGGTCGACAGCAACGAAACGGCATTCAAGACCGCAGGCGCAGCATGCTTCCGCGATCTGTTCCACAAGGCACGGCCTGCGGTCCTGGAACCATTTGTCGCTTTGGAAATTACTGTGCCGAGTGACAAGATCGGGGACATCACCAGCGATCTGAACCCCAGGCGTGGCCAGGTGGAAGGTTTCGAGGAAATATCGGGAGGATTCACGATCATCCATGCCAAGGCGCCGCTGGCCAATGTAATGACTTATGCTCGAACGATTTCGAGTCTGACAAGTGGTCAGGGGTCATTCATGATGGACTTCAGTTCGTATGAGTTTGTACCACCGAATCAGCAGGCGACAATCGTGGCCGCAAACCGTACCACAGATAATTGACCCTCGCGTCAGACCGAGACGCATGAGTCCTCCTGCGACTGAGTGTCCATTTTCACGGGCGACCTCCTCTCCACGTAAGAAAAGACCGCCACGAACCGATTGCCGACCGTGGATTTCGCCGTGCAAAAGATTTTCCGAAGTCACAGATTTTTTAGTCGCGAGGTGTGATGCCCTGATGTCAAACACGGGACACCGCTTCGCGTGCTGTCTGAGGGTATCGATCAACTCGATGACGAACGTCACTCAGCAGCAGAACGATCTGCAGAGCTTTCGAATGCTCTCGATGAGATCAACGGCGTCGCTGCCAGACTGGCAACGGTACCGATTGAAACCGATGTGGTCCCGCTGACGGAATATCTGGAACTGGTTCAGACTTCAACCGATTCCGACACCATTCAGCCAGCTTCAGCACGTGATCTGAATCGTGTGTCCGGTTACCTGCACACATTGCGAGCTCAACGAACGGCGTATTCGTCGGCGAGTTGCCAATGGATGTTGAGTAATCGCCGTCGTTGTTCATCAAGACAGTCACTTGATGATCCATCCGATATGGATGGAGAGCAGGTCGAAAAGCGTTGTGTGAGTGAATCGCATCGGACCGAAAATAACTTTTATACTTAACAACTCTGCTGGCCTGCAAACAATGCTGTGTTTGCGCCGTTGAACACACATTCACAGGGCTGGGCCTGGAGGACTTGTCTTTTCGAATGATTCCGGCTAGGCTCCACACGCTGTTTCATTGACCCTCATATGGGTGTATAGGGAACCGTGTTTTTCCGGTTTCACAGCGACAGTAATACGGGAAACGGGACGTCGTGTCTGATGTCGTCGATGGTTTCCTGCCTCACACAGAAGTCAGCAAACTATTACTGTTTAGGGATTTTGGGGCCGTAGCTCAATTGGTTAGAGTCCCGGACTGTCGATCCGGTGGTTGCGGGTTCGAGTCCCGTCGGCCTCGCTTCATCAAAGCCTGTAAACCATCACGGTTTAAGGCTTTTTTTTCTGCGCTGGTTACAACCGTTGACAGCATCATTTGACAGTAAGCTGACGCTCATCAGACTTCTGGAACAATTCGTCGGCTCGTTCGACAGCGTCAGCCTGAGCGAATTGAAAACTGGTCGGGTATGGACGCGCAATACGCTCCGGGGCGTATTGGCCCGTCGCGTGATCGCGGCACAACGCACGGTCATTTGTTGTACGAACGCGGTTGAGAGTTAATACCACTCAACCCGTTCATACTTATTTATCTTCCGCCAGTCCCACGGCGCAATGACTTTGTGACTGCCGGACCACAATCCCGTCTTCAGCTCACGCGCGTGTTTCTGAGCTTCCGCCAAGGCGATGTCGTCCGGTGTGTACTTCACATAATGCCAGGCCATCCTGGCAGCGACAGACACACGGTTGATCAGAGTGCCCAAGTGATAAATCTCACCGATCGTGCGGCCGCAACGGTCGTGACCGTCTGACAGAACCTTCACAACATTGCCCGGTATGGAAGTCTTCAGTTTCTTGGTTGCATTGTTGCCGAATGGATGAAGTGGCTTCCATTCGAATTCCCGACCCGGAATTTATGTTGCGGTCTCGATGTCAAACGCCAAATGACGACGCGCCATGACTTGTCCTTAGGCGTGACTACCGAAGCGGATGGCAGCTCCGCCGTCAGGGTTTCTTGACAGGATGAGTAATTGGGGGGATCTTTCCTATACTGAGCAACTATGAACTATATCAGTCAGATACTGCTGGGACGCCATCTCAGCCGCAGGGCCGTTCTGGCCGCTGCGCTGACCGGAGGCAGTTCACTGGCGCTGCTGCCCGGATTCAACACTCAGACGCTGGCCGAATCCTCGTCGACCTCGAAAAGACGGTCGCTGATTCTTCTGTGGCAGGATGGTGGAGCAAGTCACTTCGAAACGTTTGATCCAAAGCCGTTTGCGCCCAGTGAGTATCGAGGTGAGCTAGGAGCAATTTCAACCGCCCTGCCCGAAGTGGCATATTGTAAGGTTCTGCCCGGACTGGCGCAGCTGGCTCACCGGACCAGTATCGTCCGGTCGCTCCACCAGCCCTCTTCCGGCCACGTTGTTGGCTCTCATAACGTACTGACCGGACGATACGACGAAACGGAAGGTGGTAAGTCGCGTTACCCGGATGTCGCGTCTGTCATCAGCTGTATGCGCCGACTGGCCAGTTCTTCGAAACTGAACATCGGTGAGTCGACTGATCCTCGCCTTGTTTTGGGAATGCGAGGCTCGGCAAGCCGGACGGCCGATGCGGATTCATTGCCGTTCTATACAGGGATTAATGGAGGACTGCACCGGGGAGGTCCGGCGTTTCTTGGACCATTGTATTCCGCTTTTCAGGTCGCCGGTGATCCGGCGAAGCCGGGATTCGTTGTGCAGAACCTCCAGTCGATCGGGAGCGCAGTTCGCTTTCATGACCGTCAGCAGATGCTCACTCAACTGGATCATTCCAATCCGCTGCAAAGAAACATTACATCCGAACTGTTCCAGGCCTACGACGGGTTTCGACAGCAGGCGGTGGAACTTCTGTCCGGCAGTGGTGCCACTCGAGCGTTCGATTTATCGCGGGAACATCCACACGTCCACGATCGCTACGGACGTCATCTCGCCGGACAACAATGTCTGCTGACTCGGCGTCTGGTGGAAGCTGGTGTTGGAGTGGTGGCGGTTCGTTTTGCGCCGGACGGACGAGGTGACTACGATCGAACGATGATCGGCTGGGACGACCACGCGGTGCACGGCAATATATTCGCCATTATGCGAAAACGAGGTCCGCAGTTCGACCAGGCCGTTAGCGCTTTGGTCGAAGATCTGGAAGACAGGGGTATGCAGGATGAGGTCCTGCTGGTTGTGGTCGGTGAATTCGGGCGGACTCCCCGAATTCATGTTCATAAGGGCTGTCCGGGGCGAGAACACTGGGGGCCGGCCGGCTGTGCTCTGCTCTACGGCGGTGGCCTGAATATGGGACAGGTTGTCGGTTCCACGAATGCCAAGGGAGAACGACCGAAGGAACGGCCGATCAGCTATCAGGATTTGCTGGCCACGATTTATCACGCCGTGGGTGTAAATCCGAATCACACAATCGTGAATCATCTCGGTCAACCAATTCCGATTCTGTCGACGGGTGAACCTATCCGTGAATTGGCCGGGACACCCCGAAATCACAGTCCCGTCGTCGGAGATTCTTCTAACACTGATCACGACGATTCACTGGTTGAAAAAGTTACCGCAATGCCGTCCGTAACTCGTCGACCTGCAGCAGAACTGCTTCTCACTTTGCCAGCCGGAGGCACAGCGGAGCCACTGCTCAGTCGAGGCAATCTTCGCAAACTCGAAACGCTCGTCGCTTACGACTCGGCTCTGAACGATGATTCGATGATCCATCTGGCTGCGTGCCGCAGTCTGAAGCATCTGCACCTCAACGGATGCCGTCTGACCGATGCCGGTTTGCGCCACTTGTCCGGATTGGCAGAACTGGAAACACTGAATCTTACCGGCACACGCGTTACGGACTCCGGACTCATTCACCTGAATCATCTCACGAAGCTGACGCGGTTGGCATTCAATGGAACAACAGTGTCACTCAACGGAGTGATCCGTCTGTTTGTGGAGCATCAAAAAAGAACGTTAGGAGACGCACTCACCGCAATGAATCTGGCGCGGACCGATGGTTCGGGCACCATTGTGACAGTTGATGTTGCTGGTACTACCTTTGGCAACCTGGAGATGCAGCATCTGAAACACCTTCCAATGCTGAAAGAACTCCATCTGGCTGCCACGTCCGTGACCGATGCGGGGCTGCCCGGCATTCGGTGTTTGACTCAGCTGGAAGAACTGTATCTCACGAAGTGCACCGTCACCGATGCCGGCCTTTTACACATCGCCGAGCTGTCCGGTCTGCGAGCCGTCAATCTGGTTGGAACGCAGATCACCGGTGCGGGTCTGCGGCACCTCGTGAAGCTCTCTCAGCTCCGGTCACTGTTCCTCACGGACTTGAAACTTGATCCGGCTGCTGTCAACAAACTCAAGTCCGGCCTGCCTCATCTGATCGTGACAGATTTTACGCCCGCCTGACCAGGTCAACGAGTTTGACCTGAGCCCCACAGATAATCGTTCGATCAATTCCCGCCATGTCACTCGAACCGGATTCGTCAGCTTCGGCCTCTGCGCCCAATACGGCCATGCTATCCGTCTGAACTGTCACGGACACAGATTTTCGGATCGACTCTGCGCCGCAACCCACGAACACCCAGGTGGCAAAGACGGCCCAACTGGTGACAAGTTGCGATCTGTGCAAATTGATCGAACGGACCATGTACCAATCTTGTTTCTTCAGCGTGCATTTTCAGAACGCGGCGCCCTCCGTCCCGGGTTGGTCTTTCCCGACGATTCAGAGTATGGCCGAAGACAACGCTCAGTAACTCACAGGGCTCGTTCGTCAATCAACGTTCAGCAGTCCTGAAACGTAACCGAGAACTCAGCCTTTCCCGTCAGTTCCATGAAAGACAGTGGTTGACTGCGTACAACCTGCGAATACCGGTCCATGCCCTTTAAAGAACGCAATCCTAATTCGACAGAGATGACATAAATCAAACCGTGACTGTCTGTTTTGACATCCTGCAGAATGATATACCTCTGGTCAGATATTCTGCATGCCCGCGGCTGACGCGAGCGGTGTCACAGAGTCGGCGATACTGAGGACGATACAGTGCTATTCGAACAATTACAGGCGCGTGAATCCCAGGGGCGTCCGATTCGAATTGGTGTCATCGGCGCCGGTACGTTCGGCACTCAGATTGTTGCACAGACGTGTCGCATGCAGGGGATGAGAGTTTCGGCATTGGCCGAACTCGACCTGAAGCGTGCGCGCAAGGCACTGACCCTGGGTGGGATTCCAGGTGAACGTATCCGTGAAGCAGCAACCGGCTCAGCAATCAACGACGCGATTCGTGACGATTATCCCGTGATTACCGCCGATGCGGATACATTGATGGACAGCGAGATTGATGTTGTGGTCGAAGCAACAGGCCATGTCAACATGGGCACCACACATGCTTATCGAGCGATCGAAGCACAAAAACATGTGGTGATGGTGACGGTTGAAGCAGACATTGTGGTTGGACATTTGTTGAAGAAAAAGGCCGATGCAGCCGGCGTAATGTACAGTATGGCGTACGGTGATGAACCGGCGCTGGCCTGTGAGCTGTGGGACTGGGCAAGCTCGCTGGGATTCCGTGTGGTCGCTGCTGGCAAGGGCACAAGATTTCTGTCGTCGTTTCGCAAATACAATCCAGATGATGTGGCCGAGCAGTACGGATTCACAGGTGACGATTACAACGCCCAGATGTTCGGCTCCTTTCTCGACGGCACAAAACACGCGATTGAAATGGCAGCCCTGTCCAATGCAACGGGATTAGTACCCGACGTGCGCGGTATGCACTTCCCCTCCCCTGACCTGCGCGAAATCCCGGACGTGTTGTGCTCGGTCGACAAAGGTGGAATTCTGAATCAGGAAGGTGTCGTGGAGGCTGTCAGTGCCATCCGGCCAGACCTGTCAGAGGTGGAACGGAACCTGCGTGGCGGGTTGTACGCTGTGATCGGTGCGCCCGCAGGCTTCTCGGTCGAATCGCTTGCGTCATATGGGGAGATCATCGGTATGATCACCGGTAGAAAAAGCAACTATGCCATGATCTATCGTCCGCAGCACTTCATTGGTCATGAGATGCCTATCACCGCAGCACGGATGATGATTTGGGGCCAGACGTGTGGAGCAGCAGTTACCAAAACCTCTGACGTGGTCGCGTCAGCCAAGCGTGCGCTGTCACCAGGAGATGTACTGGATGGTGAAGGCGGATTTACGGTTTATGGTCTGATCGACCGAGCCGACACCGCACAGCGGGAACACCTTGTGCCGATCGGACTCACTCAGGGAGCAACTGTCATACAAAGTATTCCGGAGGACGGCATGATTACCTACGACAACGTCGACGTTGCAGATTCCCTGCCGTATCGACTGTTGCAGGAGGAATCAGTGGCCGGGTCTGTTTGATGGAATCGCTTTCCAGATCCGGCCTGGAGACTATCTCGAATTACACAGCGCCGGGTTCTCGTAGTAAGAGCTCGAAATGCTTGGGACTGCGTATATCACGGCAAACACACTCGCGATTCGTACTTCTGTTTCTTGTCATCTGTGACACACTGGCAATGTTCAAGTCGTGAACTCGCGGTAAGTCACCATTGGTCATGTTTCAGCCAGCAGTGCTTAACCCTCAAACGTCACGCTGGTGGTGATCCCAGTGGCCTGCGCAACACTGCTGTGGTCGCGGTATTTTTCGAGTTGCTCTGGATTGAGTTCGACACCGAGTCCAGGACCCTCCGGAACAAGCGCACAGGCCGGACCCAGCGTCAGTGGTGTCTTCAGCATATCGGCCTCGTGGTAAAGCGGACCGATGAAGTCGCCGGGATACTGTTCACTTACGATCGCTGGCAATGCGGCTCCAAGATGCAGCATTGCGGCAGTTCCGATGCCTAATTCCAGATTACTTCCCATGGCACAGGGGATGCCCGCTGCTTTCGCGGTATGTACGACTTCGACCGTGTTCTGAATACCGCCATTCTTGCCGGGATAAACGCTGATGATATCAACCGCCCGCTCGGCGGTCAGATGCCATGCGTCACCGCTGGTGAACGCACTTTCGTCAGCCATAATGGGAATGTCATTATGTTGCCGCAAAACCGCCAGTTCTGATCGATCAGCGATTGGAATCGGCTGCTCGGCGAACAGAATGTCGAATTCCTGCAGCCGTTGCAGCATTCGTTTTGCCTGAGCCACCGTCCAGCCGCAATTGGCATCCACACTGATCGGAATGTCCGGACCAGCCAGTTCCCGAATCGCTCTGACTCGTTCCACATCCTGATCAGGATCCAATCCCACTTTGACTTTCAGGCACTTCACACCCCAGTCGAGAAACCGACGTGCCAGTTCGACTGCCTGGGGAATGTCGATCGATCCTACCACCATGCGGATCGGCATTTCTTCACGAACTTTCCCACCAAGCATCTGGTACACGGGCACACCCGCCGCCTTGCCGGCGATGTCCCACAGCGCCATTTCCACAGCCGCCTTTGTGAATGGGTTGAGTCGAATTACGCTGTCCATCTGACGACGCAGATGGTTCACTCGTGTGGGGTCTTTGCCCTGAAGCGCCGGTGCGATCAGTCCACGGATGATGGCCACAGCGCCGTGACTGGTTTCACCACTCCATCGCGGTGCAACGGTGGCTTCGCCAAGCCCAATCAAACTTTCGTCGGTGTGGACTCGCACAATGACATACGGTGACGTGGCATGCTCACCGTGCGAAGTTTTTGTCGTCATCCCGGCTTTGAGCGGAACATTGATCGGAACGGCTTCAACGTCTGTGATCTTCATTGATGAATTCATTTTCTTTGGCGACGCAGTTTCCAGACGTCGGGTTCCATGTTGTTTCCAGCCACCATCCACAGCGCGTCGTCGTGCACAAAGACACTTGCAGCGTGCCGGGGTTTCCAGGGAGTATCCGGGAGCTCAGTCCAATTCACGCCGTCTGATGAATACCAGACATCCTTCCGATTGCCGCTGTCACCGTGGTAGCCTTCCAGTACCCATAAACGATCATCCCATGCTGCAACTTCGTGGTACTGTCGCGGCGCCCAGGGCGCTGCTTCAGTATTCCGTTGCCAGTGAACGCCGTCAGGAGAACTCCAGACATCATTGTGAAATTTGCGCGATGGAGTTTGAGGTGTGTCGTACGTGCCACCGCCCAGAATCCAAATGCGGTCGTTCAATACAGCGCTCGCTCCAATCATACCCCGAGCGGACCAGCACGGTTCCTGCGGTTTGATCTCAGTCCAGTTGATTCCGTCAGCAGTTGTCCAGATATCTCGGTAAAAAAATTCGCGGGTCTCGTCCCTTGCAAAGCCGGGCATTGTCTGACCGCCCATCACCCAGATTCGGTCGTCATGGACCACTGTGTAATGCAGCGCCCGCGGTGCCCATGGCAGCGGCTGGTCTCGATTGACGAAATCCCAGGTACGACCGTCTTTGGAGCTCCAGACATCATTCTGGTAATGCCCCTGATTGACGTCGCCGCCAACGATCCACATGCGGTCACGGAACACTGCATATCCGGCCGTATGACGTCCTTCCCAGTCGGCCGTTGGGTCAAACGACAGATCCTTGAACGAATTTGGCTTGACGAGCTTCCATTCTGCACCATCCGCGGACTTCCAGACTTCGTTGTTACAGATTCGCGGAAAGAATTCTTTGTGCGAGGCATTGGGATTCCAGCCGCCGATCAGCCACATTGAACCACCATAAGAAAGTGCACCCGCTCCGTCGCGTGGCGCAAATTCGGCATGCATCGTGACTTCGACCCATTCGTAGTCGGCGGCCGATAAGAGCGTCGAAGTTGCCAGCAGAAAAAACGCTGCAATGATACAACGAATCTGCAACAGGCTGCCGGTTGAGAAGCAGCAGGCCGACTTGAAGCATGTCGTGAGGTGGTGTTGCTTCTGATTCATTTCCTGCATTACGTGTACTCCGGCAAAAACGATTTCCAGTTTTCAAAGATAATATCGTGTATCATCTCGTCCGGGATTTTCGGAAGGTTGGTTCCGGCAACAACATTGTTGATCTTAGACTGCCCGGCGATGACCTGCGCGGCTGTGGCGGACGGAAAGTCCGAAGCAAAAATCAGTTTGTGCTCCACTCCATATTCAATCGCCGACACAAACGCCTGATAGTGCCGCAGTGGGCGGTAGTGAAGTGCGGAAATATTTGTGTACAGATTGGGATGTTTACGGATCAGCACAACGCATTCATCCTCCCAGGGATGGCCCATGTGGCTGATTACAATGCGCAGGTCCGGACAGGCGACCGCAATATCTTCCAGTTGAATCGGGTTCGAATATTTCAGAGGACCTGTTCGAACGAATGAAGTGCCCTGGTGAATATTAACCGGAATCCCAAGCGACTCCGCCTTCCGAAACAACGGCAGATGTTTCGGATCCTGAGGGTCCCAGTTCTGATAGATTGGCGAACACTTGAGACCGCGAAGTCCGAGGTTACTTACATAATGTTCGAGCTGATCGACACAGTCCGCATCGTTGGGGTCGACAGAGCACCAGCCGATGAACTTGTCTGAGTGATCAGCAACAAATTCAGCAATCAGTTCCTGGTCGCAGTTGATTCCCGTGAACGGCGCCTTGATGCCAAACACAATTGCCTTATCAACGTCAGCTGTGGCTTCCAGCAGCTGGTCAGGTCTGGAATCGAACGCATTGGCTTCCCTGACGTCACTGCCAGCGAAATAGACGTCGTCGGAAAGTCTCATCTTTGCCCGTTTCGCTTCCCAGGCAAACTCCACAAATTCATCCGAAAGATGATCCGGATACCACATCAGGTTGGTGTGTGTGTCAAACAGCATAATCTCGGTCCTTTGTCCTCTTCGGCGAGCGAGGGACGTAAGTCCCCTGATCCTGCGTCAAACCGGGAGTTTACATCTCGGGCGCGCCGAATATTGTTTTGCCGTTCGCTCTTTCGAGAAGTCAGGGGCCTTTACAATCAGACCTCTCGATCAGGATTCACCATCAGCCAGCTCAATGCACCAAAAAAATAAAATGCCGCGTGCAGGTGGATGACCAAATCCCAGTCTCCATCTGTCTCTCGAATATCCTGAAACCAACTTCCCAGCAGTGTCGGAAGGATCACCGCTGCGAGACAGCCGGCCATGTTCATAACTCCCATAACGATGGCCGTATTACGACCTCCTATGTCGATGGTTGCAGCCCACGCCGCCGGAGAACCGATTCCGGCGAAGACAGCTCCAAGCGCAATCACAGTGGCAAGTTCCGTCGCCGATGACGTCCAGGCGGAGGCCATGGTCAGTATCCCGCATACCGTGAGTGCAACAATGGCGGTTCCGCTGCGACTGATCCACTTGCTGCCGGACGCCCGCAACAGCCAGTCGACGATAACTCCACCCAGAAGACTTCCAACAACGACGGCCATCAGCGGCAAACTGCTCAGCAGACCTGCTTCGGCCCTGGTGATGCCGTAAACGTATTCCAGAAAAGCAAAAAACCACGTCGCAAAAAAAACATAACCAGCGGCCCGGAAGAACGACTGTATGCAGAGACCCCACATTGCCACGCTCTGCAGCATATTCACGACGAGGGTCCCAGAGTCCCGGTCAATCGCTGCGACCGAGACTCTGTAGGGATCGTCAGTGTGCGGGTGCTTGACCTGTCCATCTTCAACTTCTGTGGCGTCAGGTACGATCTCGCGAGACTTGTTCCCGTTGCGATTGGATTCGCCGGCATCAACAATCAGATTCAACTCGGCCTGATTGACTGCTGAGTGATCATTTGGAAACGTGCGAAAGTACCAGTAAAAACCGATCGCCCAGACGATTCCCACCAGCGAATACGCCGCAAAAATGCCCCGCCAACCGTAGTCGTGCGCCAGTAGCCAGCCCGTCACCCACAGTGTGAACGCACCGCCAACTGACATTGATGCAGCGATGTATGCACTGCTGACTCCGCGCCAGCGAATCGGAATCCAGTCTTTAAGAATCCTTGCAGACACCGGTGCCAGACCGGCCTGAAAGACACCCAGAGAAAACCGTGACGCGCACATCACCTTGAACCCGATTGCGATCGCGGACCCGAAATTACACAGAGACCAGAGAATGCTCAGAAACGCAAAGGCGATTCGAGTTCCAAATCGCGTGCCCAGCCAGCCACCGGGTATCTGGCACAGCAGATAACCAAGTGCGAAGGCGCTCATAAGTTGTCCCATTTGCGCATCATCGAAGCCGAGGTCCTGCTGAATCGTTGTGTTGGCCGCTGAAATGCAATACCGCGTCAGATACGCGCTGGCAGATGCGAACGCAACAATTCCCAACACAATCCAGCGGACGGCAGTTGGCGAACCTGAGTGTTTTTTCGACGAATCCTGACTCACGTGTCGCTTTCAAGGAATCGATGCAGGACGTTGCGAGTAACAGCCGATGTGCCTTCATCAATCGGCAGAGAAAGGGTCCAGCACAGCGAACCAGCGGCAAACACACTTCCACCGGAAAACGTTTCGTAGATCGTCAGGTCGGCACCCGCGCCGTCAGGGTTTGTGCCTTTGGCCAGTCGCACGATATTATTCGGCGAATCAGAACAGATTTTGTCGAGTTCGTGGGCAGATGCTCCGCCGGGACAGCGTTCGTGCAGGCTCTGCATTCCAAACAGATCTCCCTCGTTCAACCTGGTGCCTTCAAAAATCCAGTGCTCCGCGTCGATCACCTGATAAGGTGCTGCGGTCTGAAACCCGGAATGGGTGTAGGCCGTACCCAGCAGTTTCGCTTCAGACTCACCGCGCAGACTGTGCTCTCCTTCCCGCCGACAAAGAATCGTGTCTTGATCTTCAAACTCGACCTCCGCATACATGCCGCATCCGCCGAGATACAAAAGCCGGCCGCCATGTTCGTATATCCACGTCTTCACGCGAACATACATCTCGCGGGACCAGTATTCCGGATGAAGATTTACGACCAGAACGTCGTAAGCTTCCAGCGGTAAACGTTCAAAGTGCAGTTCGGTTTCTGAGTACAGGTCGTATTCAAACCCTTCGCGTTCCAGCCACCCCAGCAGTCGCCATTCTCCAGGAGCAAACAAGGACTCGACGCGTCCCGGAATCGTGTCCTGGATGTGACTTTCTTCCGGTATATGACTCGCTGGCTCAGGCCGCTGAAACGACAACGGTGCCGCCGTCTGTTCGAACGGCCAGGTATCAGGTTGCGTGTATCTCTTCACATCCTGGCGAGCGTTGATGATGGGTCGCTCCGGCAATGCATCCTGATTGAAGTAGTTGCTGCGGCCACCAAAGCTGTTGTAGGCGTTCTGAGTGATCGTCGACGCCAGGACGGCAATTCTCGCCCGAGGCCTGTCCGGTGAAACGATCCACGGGAACGAACAAAATTCGCCATCCCGAGTCGTTGCATGCAGGAAATACAGGCCCGATCGGTCAGGGGCCACGACGGCATGTTTCTGATGCTGCAGGTTGTAACCTGTGCGATTCCAGTTCACACCGGTCTGAGTGAAGTCGCTGTCCGGAAGAATCTGAGCCATCGCTTTCGGCCCGTGTTCATTGCACCACCCAATACTTTGAACGTACTCCTTTTTCCAGCCGTATCGCCAGAGGTCGAGTCGGAATTCTTTGGTGCTGTGAACACAGTATTCCGATGTTTCTCCGGAACGCACCCATTTGGGCCACATGAACCCATACATGCGATCCGAAAGAAGACGAAACTGAACGGGGGTACTGTCGACAACAGTGACTGCGATGCGTTTCGCCGTGTAGCCAGATTTCACGATCGTCACTTGCCATTGGCCAGGCCGAATGCTGGCATGAATTGCTCCGGACGCGTTGGAGGTCCCTGCCAGTGACGCAGCATCACTCACAAACTCGAATTCCACACCGGAGAGGGCCACGTAGTTTTCATCACTGACATGTCCGACCAGCACTGCAAATCCCTTCCACGGATATCGTTACAGATATTTATCCGTGTAAAGTTCTGTTCATCCGTGGCTGGCACTGCCACAGATTTCACTCAACGGGTCCAGTTGTTCAACACGCAGCATGTCCGTCTATGAGTCTCGAAACCGCAGGAGGACATTCTCCGTAATCTTCGACACTGCCTCATCAACAAGAATTGAACTTGGCCAGCAGATCGACCCTGCAGAAAACACAGCGCCGCCACCCTCTGGTTCGTGAGTCACCATCTCACCTCCACCGTTGTCCGGATTCAATCCTTTGGCCAGCACCCGAACGTTTGAAGGCGACTGAGATGACAGCTTGTCTGTTTCGTGACCGGATGCTCCTCCGGGAACTCGCTGATGCAGGCTCTGTTCACCAAAGGTATCGCCGTTTTTCAGGCCGGTTCCTGCGAAGCACCAATGATCGGCGTCCTTTACCTGATAGGGCGCGGCGGTCATGATACCAGGATCGGAAAAGACAACACCCAGCAGGCTGGCTTCCGATTCCTGGCGTTTGTCAAAGCGACTTTCATACTCATGACCGTCGGGAGCAAACTGCGGCTCTGAATGGCTCCAGTTTGTGTTCTGATAAACGATGCGGCGATCGTCGAGAAACTCGACTTCACAATTCAGACCGTTGCCGCCTAGATACATCAGACGCCCGCCGCATTCGAATACCCAGATTTTCAACCGATAATACATGTCAGCGGACCAGTATTCCGGATGAGTGCTGATGACCAGTACTCGGTAGTTGTCCAGCGGCACCTGGTCGAAATGAAACTGAGTTTCACTGTAAAGATCGTAATCAATCGCCCGGCGTTCCATCCATCCCAGCAATCGCCATTCAGCTGCGGCCAGGTGACAACCCTGGCGTCCGGCGATTGGGTCTGTCAGCTGCTCGTTTTCTTCAATGTGGTTGTAGGGATCCGGCCGATCAAGTGACAGTGGCTCGTATGTCTCCGAGTCGTATGTGCGGTGTTCCGTTTCCGTGTATCGTTTGAGTTCCAGTCGCGAGTTCACGATGGGACTGGGGGGCAGACAGTCGGCGTTGATGTAGTTGCTGCGGCCACCAAAGCTGTTGTACGCATTCCAGTTGATATCTGACGCCAGCACCGCCACTTTGGAGATTGGCTGACCCGGAGCGACCACCCACGGAAAGGCAAAGAATTCGCCGGATCTGCTCCGTGCATGGAAGTAGTACAGACCGGCGCGCTCTGGAGCGTTGATGAACTGATTCAGAGTCCTGCTGTGATATCCGTGTTTGTTCCACTGCACGCCGCTCCGGGTGTAATCCCCGTCCGGTGTGATCTGCATGGTAGCCCGAGGCCCGTGTTCATCGAATGTACCGATACGACGGATGAATTCCTTGTCAGCGCCGTAGCGCCATAATTCCAGTTCATATTCTTCGATGGCATGCACTCGAAACTCCGAGCGGTCGCCGGATTTTACGCATTTCGGCCAGACATAACCCAGCAGACAATCAGACAGCAGACGGAAGTGATGCGGTTTATCTGTGATCACTTCCATGGTGACGATTTTCGACCCGTAGCCGTCGTGGCCCAGCACCACTTCGTATTCACCAGGGCTGATGTTTGCGTAAACAGCTCCGGAAATATTTGAGCGCACAGCGACAACGCGGTTTTGCCCTCGAAACTCCAAATTTACGTCACCCAATGCGACAAAGCGTTCGTTACTGACGTAACCCACAAGCATTTTCAGCGGCCTCCACAGCATCAGTGCCGGTGCTGATCGTTCGTACCGGCGCAGGCAATGATCAGTGTCAACATACCGCACTGCCATGGTCGAGGCCAGTGGCATGCTGTGACTGATTCTGGTACGAATGCCGGACGTCGGCGTAGTTGTGTGCCGATTCCACACAGCGTCGACACTATGAGGTGGAGATGATCGTCGACGTTCATAGTCATACGTGGCAGTATCCCCAGCATTTCACCGACGACTTTCAGCTTCAGGCACGTCGGGCTCGTGCGGGTGTGGAACTTGATCTTTCCGTTCGCTACGAAGAATACATGGCGGGTGCTGCTCAGGTTGACCGGACGATCGTGTTCGGTGGCAAGGCACGGTTGAGTGGACTGTGGGTCGATGATGAATATGTGGGCAGTTACGTGAGAACCCATCCGAATCAGCTGATCGGCTTCCTGTCACTCGATCCCACACAGAACGGCTGGCAGGAGGAAATGCGCAAAGGACACGAGGAACTCGGTTTGCGTGGGATCAAACTGTTGCCAATGTATGCCGGATTCCGTCCGGATGACGAACGACTTGATCCGCTGTGGACTTACGCAACTCATCATTCATTGCCGGTGCTGTTGCACACTGGCACCACGTTCGTCGCACAGGCACCCCTGGAATGCACGTTGCCGAGGCACCTGGATCGAGTGGCCGGTCGATTTCCGGACGTCAGGATCATCATGGCCCATTTGGGCCATCCCTATGAATACGAATGTGCGGTGGTAATCCGCAAGCATCCGCATGTCTATTCCGATATCAGCGCCCTGCATTACCGGCCCTTTCAGCTTTACCACAGTCTGATGCTGGTTCAGGAATATGGCGTTTGGAGCAAGCTTCTGTTCGGCAGTGACTATCCATTTACGACGGTCGATGCATCGATTGACGGATTGCGCGAGCTGAATAATCAGGTCGACGGAACGTCGCTGCCGCGCCTGGATACCGACGAAATCGAAGCTTTGATCCATCGGGACAGTCTCGCGATTCTGGGACTCACGGATTGATGTCTGTCAAAACAACAGATCAAGTGATTTCGCAGGGGCATAGATGGAAACAATCGGTCGGTACAATCGCTGAACGGGCGAAAGGTTATCCGTTCTGCCGATTGAGTGACACATTCGTGCACAGTTCAGACACTGGATTATGAAACCGTGAAATCGGACAGGAAGCCGGCAGCGGGGGGTATACGCAAAACGTCCCGGGCGTCAGCTGACTTCCGGGACGTACATTGAGGCTGTTCTACTTCTTCGGGATCTTCAGTTCAGCCAGCTGATTAGCGATCGCTTTGCCGTGGTTGTTTGCCTGCACCTTTTTGTCCACGTGCTTGATTTTGCCATCGTCACCAATGATGAATGTCCACCGTTCGGGAAGCTTACGGCCCTCATGAACGACACCATAAGCTTCGGCAACTTTCTTGCCTGGGTCGCTCAGGATCGGATAGTCGAGTTCCAGTTGTTTGGCAAATTCCGTGTTGTCTTTCACACTGTCACAACTCGCGGTGAAATAGGCAACTTTGAATTCACGGATCGCTTCGCCGTTCTCACGGAACGACAGACATTCTTTCGTTCAGCCACCGGTAAATGCTTTGGGATACCACGCAACCACGACCGCTTTCTTGTCCTTGAAGTCAGAAAGCCGGTAGGTCTTGCCATCACTGCCTGTGAGTTCAAATGCAGGAGCATCGTCTCCAACAGTTAAGTCAGCTGCACCGGACATATTCATTTCTCCAGCCATAAGTGTTGCAACAAGACCCAGCGCGAAAAAATGTTTCATTTCCGGAATTCTCCCGTGTGAAAGAAGTCGGTACTCTGAAAGTACCGTGCGAGTGTGACGGGCTTATTATTACCTGAAAAGCACCGTCTGAGCCAGGCTCCGTTATGAAATGCGTTGCGATTCACGAATCCATGCACAAGAAATCAAATAAGACCGAACGGGCAGGTGTTCGCATGCCGTCCGACGCTCCCCTGTGTCGGACGTGTTGGCAGGATGGACTGCGCACCACGGGAAGAGCTTTATACAGCAGGCGAGTGCTCATCCACCGGGTCAATCTGTGTTTGATTTATTGGATCATAATTACGTTTCCGTTCGGCGCACAGGCTGACTGGCTGCAGTGGGGTGGGCCTCAGCGAGACTTCAAGCCAACAGACGTGGAACTTGCAGAGACGTGGCCGGCTGCGGGACCTCGTGAGGTGTGGAGGCGGCGTTTGGGTGATGGCTACTCAAGTATCGTTACCGTGAACAAGTGTCTGTTTACGATGTACCGGGGAGATGACCGGGAACACGTCGTTGCGCTGGATGCACAGACAGGCAGAACAATCTGGGAACATCGCTACGACATCCGGTTTCTCGACGGCACGAATGTGGAAGAGTTCGGTCCCGGACCTCTGGCAACACCGCTTATCGTGGACAACCGAATCTGTGCTGTCGGCGTGACCGGAGTGCTGCACTGTCTCGCTTCGGATACCGGCACGGTGATTTGGACACGGGATCTTCTGCGTGAACTGCAGGGAACCAGCCTGTATCGCGGATACTCCGCCAGCCCCATCGCCTGGCGTAACACCGTGATCCTGCCGGTCGGCGGTCCAGGCCGCGGGCTGGTTGCGTTTCGACTTACAGACGGCTCGATCGAGTGGCAAAAACACGATTTCGCGATTTCGCACGTTTCACCAATCATGATTCGACGTGGCCACCAGGATCAATTGGTCGTTTTAGCCGAAAAGCTCATTGCCGGGATTGATCCGGGCACGGGTCGTATGTTGTGGCAGTACGCACATCCCATCAATGGCGGCTATATGTCGAGCACACCCGTCTATGGCGACGACGGACGGCTGTTCTTCTCAGCTGCATACGGCGCCGGCAGCCGCTGTTTGCTGCTGGACGACGAATCGGACATGACTGTTGTCGAGGAAATCTGGCATAACCAGCGCATGCGCGTGCATCACAGCAACGTTATTCGCGTCGGCGACGTGGTCTACGGTTCCAGCGGCGATTTTTCGGCCCTCGTATTCACCGCGCTGGATCTGAACACTGGTAAAGTCCTCTGGCAGCAGCGAGGACTGGGGAGAGCAAGCTGCATCTACGCTGATGGAAGGTTCATTATTCTGCAGGAGGATGGCACACTGATGCTTGCCACCATGACACCGCAGGACATGACCGTTCACGCGAAAGTGCAGCTGTTCGACGGACGCGGCTGGACGGGTCCGATAGTTGACGGCAAGCGACTGTACATCCGGAATCGCGAAGAAATCATGGCGCTGGAGTTACCGTGAACTGTTGGTCGTAGGGACCATTATCGTTGGTCGCTGGTACGGGCAGCCTCGCTGGGCCATCGAGCCAGCCTGCATTGCGTACGGTGCGAGACAAACGGAGCCCCTCTCGATGCTACGAGTTTCCATCAGGCACGATGTTAAACAAATGCGGCATCGTGCCCATTTAATCGGGTGACACGAGGAACAGCGGAAACGGGACAGGTACCGAATGGCTGCCAGTGTATAAATCTGAGCATCACACAGGATCCGTTTGGAGCCAGTTTCATTTCCTCGCTCGAAGGTGGGCAACACCGGCTAGCCAGGTCCGTGTCCATACAGATGCTGGATGGGCGTTTTGTGTCCCCATGCAACGGAGCCAGGTGTAACTCCGAACACTTCCGCAATCGAGGCGCGTTCGCTCGGGCTGGGTGTCCAGCGCCCGAGGACAATCGCTGTGACTCGGTCGCGACCCAGTCCGGACCGCTCGATTAGTTCCTCGACATTCATGCCGTGTTCGCGACACAGATCAACGACACTCTTCGCCATCGTCCGTCCTGTCAATCAGAGGTGGTCTTTCTCTCTACAAAAATTGTCCGGCTCCCGAAACACACAGTCGCTTTTGGCTGACCGCCAGGCAGCATTGAGGTACATCGAAGGCAGTCTTAAAAATCTTCCTTGAGTCCGAATCGACGGTAGCGCATATTTCGCGGATCCATCGTATGCCCCCAACTGACATCGTCCACGGAGACGGAGAATGCCTTTGCGATGCGAATACGTTCGTTGGGACTCGGAGTCCAGCGTCCCATCGCGATGGCCTCGACGCGTTCTTCCGTGAGCTTCGAGCGTTCCGCAATGTCTTCAATCCAGAGTCCCGATTCCTCGAAGAGCATATCGACTGTCTTCACAATTGAATTCCCGAATTCCAGAAGTAACATGGCGAAAACCAAATTCGGGACACCACTCACAAAGCAGGTGCTCAGCGTCCATTGGTCACTCCTAAGATACCTGGCAGGACAGGCACATCTGACGCCGAACCAACCAAGAACCGTGGCTGATTCCTTTGTGGACCTGTTTCGGCAAATCACGCTGGATTGCAGCTCCCTGCCTGAATACGGTCGTCAACAGGATTCGTCTTTTCGAATGTCCACTTCCTTTTTCCGCATCTGGCCATTATACTATGGGATGACTCTCTGCCTGAGCGGTTCTTTATTCACTGGTCATGCTGTTCGGTTCCAACGGTCCGGGCGGTTTTCCCAACACTTGGAGTACGTTGGTGCGTTGAGTCACCGTGGATTGTAGTCCGCTCACGGCGAAGAGCAACGCTGGCGAACGTTCTGTTGGGAGGCCTTGGCGCTCCACTCCGGAGGCCTTGGCGCTCCACTCCGGAGGCTGTCTGCGGAAGTTTCACAGCTTGAGGAGAAAGTGGAATGGCGACCGTGCTGGACAAGAATTCCCCGGTTTCTGCTGAGGATTCACACAGCAAAAGATTTGAGTTTCCTGGCGTTCCGACCACGTGTGACGGAGCAGAGGCTGTCGTCTGGGTCGAAACAAGGATCAGCCAGGGGTCCGGCGCGTTCCCGATCACCAGTTCCACAACGATGGGTGGCGGGTTCAATGCGGCCATGATGAACGGGGTTCCCAATTTGTGGGGCGACAAGCTGGTGTTTGTCGAACCTGAAAGTGAACACTCGGCGGCCACGTTTTGTGAAGGCTTTGCCGCAGCCGGCGGGCGCGTGACAAATTTCACTTCCGGTCAGGGTCTTGTACTGATGAAGGAAGTGTTGTACACGATCTCCGGCAAACGGCTGGGGGTGGTCTTCAACATTGGTGCTCGCGCGCTCACCAGCCAGAGTCTCAACGTGCACGCCGGCCACGACGATGTGATGAGCGTTGCCGATTGCGGCTGGGGTATATTGTTCGCTCGGAACGCGCAGGAAACGGGAGACCTTTGTTTGATCGCGCGTCGCGCGGCGGAAGCCTCATCGACTCCCTTTCTGAACGTGCAGGACGGATTCCTCACCACGCACACGGTCGAATCGGTGAAGTTGCTCGAGCCCGAATTCATGAAGGAGTTTGTGGGCCGAGCGGAAGACCGGTTGTTGAATCTGATGGATCCTGCCAACCCGGTGATGTCCGGATGCGTGCAGAATCAGGATTCGTATATGAAGGGCAAAATTGCTCAACGCGGATACTACGACCAGGTGGCACCGGCGCTGAAGGAAGCCTTTGACGAATTCTATCGAAACACAGGTCGCAAATATGGGTTTGTCGATGCGTACCGCTGTGAAGACGCGGAATACATCATCGTCGGACTCGGCAGCTACATGGAAACCGCACAGATAGCTGTCGACTATCTGCGCGATGAGATGGGCATCGTCGCGGGCTGTTTAAATATCTACTGTTTCCGTCCGTTCCCGGCGCGAGAGCTTGTCGATGTGCTTCAGGGCTGCCAGGCGTTCACGGTACTGGAACGCATGGACGATCCACTGTCCACAACCGGTAATCATCTGACCCGCGAGATTAAAGCGGCGTTCTGTGATGCCGCCAACGGCCAGGGAGGAATGGAACGCATCGGCCAGATTCCGCGAATCTATCACGGTGCCGCCGGACTGGGCAGCCGTGACGTCCGACCGGGCGATATCATCGCTGCGTTCACCAACATGATCAATGACCGCAAGGAGTTCTTCTGCATCGGAATAACGCACCCGCTGGCTCTGCAGCCTGACATTGATCCCGACCTGCGTCCGCAGGGTGCGTTTTCAATGCGCGGTCATTCGGTCGGCGGTTTTGGTTCTGTGACCACCAACAAAGTGATTGCTACGATCAGCGGCCAGGTCTTCGGCAAGGACGTGCAGGCGTATCCCAAATACGGATCAGAAAAGAAGGGCCTCCCAACCACGTATTACCTGACAATTGCTGACTCTCATATCTACTCGCACGCGGAGCTGGAACACGTCGACCTTATAGTGCTCAACGACACCACGGCGCTGTTAAGCGGCAACCCGCTGGAGGGAATGGCGGACGGCGGTACAATCTTCATGCAGAGTCCGTTCACCGAGCCGGCGGAGGTCTGGCAGCGGATTCCGGTGCACCAGAAACAGATGATTCAGAAAAAGAAACTGCGCCTGTATTTCACGGACATGGTCAAGATCGCGCGCGAAGTGACTTCAGTGGCCGACCTGGAAATGCGGATGCAGGGCATCGTCCTGTTGGGTGGATTTCTCAAGCTGACGCCGTATGTCAGAGAAAGCGAAATGACCGACGACGAAGTTTACAAAGGTGTGGAAACCGCATTGCGGAAGTACTTCGGCAAACGAGGTGAACAGGTCGTTCAGGACAACCTCACTTGTGTGAAACGCGGCTACAGCGAAATGCAGCAGATCCCCATGGAGATCATTGGGAACGGAAACGGTCAGGGCGGAATCTGACAATTTCGTTACCTTAGCCGCCGTGCACGCAGCAAAGGGTGACGTTGTCGTTCTCAGCATGGCTTCCGGTATGGGACCGAACGAAGAGTGCAGAACAGGCGTTTCCGCCTGTTCTGCACTCTGTCTGACAATCAAAAACTGAAGCAAAATAACATTCTGGTGCAACGACCAGGCAGTGGGGAAATTATGGCGACAAACGAATCCACAGGTTCGATGAACGAGGCGAACGACCGAGATCCCTTCAACAACAATTCGTATGGCACGCTCACCGATGCGCCTTACAAAGAAATTCAGTTGCCCATCCTCAACGCGACCGATTTTAACGAGAGAGTGATTAGCAGCTACGAGGGCGGATCGGGGCCAAAAGATCTTCCGGCGGACATGGAAATCGCGAGATCCATCATTCCGGCCGGAACTGCGACACTGCGAGACTTCAGTTATGTGTCTCCGGAAATCCCCGAGTACATCACCGAAAACTGCACGGGGTGTATGGATTGCGTGACGCAGTGTCCGGACACCGCAATCCTCGGCAAGGTTCTTTCGGAATCTGAATTGCGGACGAAGCTTCAAACGATCGAGGACGAGACTGACCGCGGGATGTTCGAGGCCCAGTGGGCAAAAACACGAAAGTACTACGACGGTCCGCAAAAAAAAGGTTTGGAAGGCGGCCGGATCTCGATCATAATTGACCCGAGCAAGTGCAAGGGCTGCGCTGAGTGTGTGACCGTCTGCGATGACTTGGCGCTGAAGATGATTCCCAAGACGGAAAAGACGATGGAGTCTATCCGCAAAAGTCACCGCTTTTTTAAGGAGTTCGGTCCCACTGACGAGCGGTACGTAAATGACAACCTGCTTATTGACATGATGCTGAAGGAGCAGACTCATATTTATGTGGGCGGAGCTGGGTCATGTGCAGGCTGCGGCGAAGGGACGGCACTTCGTATGATGTGTGCGGCCACCGGAGCCAAATACGGCGACCAGTGGGGTATAATTGCGGCAACGGGCTGCAACACGGTATACACGTCGACGTATCCCTATAATCCGTACCTCGTCCCGTGGACGAATTCGCTGTTCGAGAACGCTCCGGCTGATGCGATGGGTGTGCGTGCGCGCTGGGATCAGAAGGGCTGGGCAGACAAGCCGCTGTGGTGCGTTGGTGGGGATGGAGCGATGTTCGATATAGGCTTCCAGTCCTTGTCACGGATGCTGGCTTCCGGCATGAACGTCAAGGTCCTTGTGCTGGATACCCAGGTCTATTCGAACACCGGGGGGCAGGCGTCGACGGCCACGTTCACCGGACAAAACACCAAAATGAGCGTACACGGCAAAGAGTTTGGAGGAAAGCAGGAGCGCCGCAAGGAATTCGCGCAGATCGCCATGATGCACCCGCGGACTTACGTTGCTCAGACAACTTGCGCCCACACCAATCACTTCTACAAATCCGTTATTGGAGCGTTGGAATTTGATGGTCCGGCGGTCATCAACTGTTACACAACCTGCCAGCCCGAACATGGCGTCGCCGACAACATGGCGTTTGACCAGGCCCGTCTGGCGGTCGATACCCGCGCGTTCCCGATCCTCATCTACGATCCTCGCAAGGGTGACACCATGAAAAAACGCCTTTCGCTCCAGGGCAATCCTGCCGTGAAGGAAGACTGGTGGAAAAATCCAAAGACGGGTGAAACTGTTGACTTTATTGATTTCTGCCGCAGCGAAGGCCGTTTCGCGAAACACTTTGACAAAGATGGCGAGCCGTCCGAAGTGCTCATGCGTTCGATGCAGGACCGGCTGGAAAACTGGCGCCAGCTACAGGAACTGGCCCGGATCATCTGAGCAGTACCGGACGCGTGCGCAGGAATTGAAACATGCCGACAGATCAATTGAACTCCGCGGGGAAGTACAAGTGTCTGAATCGTCGGCAGTCGTACTGCGTCTTTGCGCTGAGTGCTGTGGCGATAGTGTGCGTCAGTGAGCTTTTTGCCGCAGATCCACCCGTTGTCAAGCAGATAACTGCCAGTTCGTGGCAGCCCGTGTATCCGGTACTGATCCGCAATGAACACGGCCCGATGACACGAGTAGTTATGTCCGTCGGGGAGGACGTCGATACCGCGGTGACTGGTGTTGTGTTTGATCTCGTAGGCATGGACATCCTCGGTGATCTCGAGTCACTTACACTGTTTTCCACCGGAGAGGCAGACAAATTCTCCGCGGAAACGCCCGTCAGTGTGCCCTCTGGACCGGCTGACGAAGTAACATTTCGCATGAACCGGAAGCTTAATTCGGGGCGGAATGTGTTTTGGCTGTCCTGTCGTTTGAAGCCCACCGCAGAGCTTTCACATGACGTCGCTGCGACTTGCAGTTCAATAGAAACGACGGCTGGCACGGTGATACCGCACAATGAATCACCCGGCATCGGCCATCGGATTGGTGTAGCACTTCGCAGGCACAACGACGACGGCGTTCACACGTATCGGATTCCCGCGCTGACCACGTCGGCGGAAGGAACATTACTTTGCGTCTATGACATGCGCAGACGAAAGCGACGCGATCTTCAGGAAGACATCGACATCGGACTGAGCCGCAGTACGGATGGGGGACGCAGCTGGGACCCTGTTCGGGTTATCATGGACATGGGAGAGTATGGCGGGCTGCCCCAGGCGCAGAATGGCTGCAGTGATCCGGGCATTATCGTGGATCAGCAAACAGGCGAGATTTTCTGCTTCGCTGTGTGGATGAATGGTAAGCCAGGCAAACACCAGTGGCGCGACGACGGTTCGGAACCGGGTTTTGAAATCGGTAAGAGTGCTCAATTCCTGATGGTCCGCTCTCAGGACGATGGTCGTACGTGGTCTACACCTGAGAACTTGACCCGCAAACTTAAGCAGGAGTCATGGTGGCTGTTGGCGCCCTCACCGCAGCAGGGTATCAATCTGCCGGACGGTACGTTGGTAATGCCGGTGGAAGGTCGCGATGGTCGAGACGATCTGTCCTCGTTCGCCACGGTGATGATCAGTCGTGACCACGGGATGAACTGGAAGGTTGGAAAGCCTGCGTTCAGCGGTGGCAATGAGTGTCAGGCGGTCCAGCTTGGAGACGGATCGATTATGCTTAACATGCGCAATGATCACGAGCGTTTTCGAGCAGTGTTCGTGACAAAGGACCTGGGTGAGATCTGGGAGGCGCACGAAACCAATCGTAATACACTCATCGAGCCCAACTGCAACGGCAGTCTACTGCGTGTGGACTATAAAGCAGACGGTGAGAAGAAACACATTCTGCTGTTTGCAAATCCACATACGCAGCAGGGGCGGACGCACCACACGATCCAGGTCAGCTTCGATGACGGGCGAACCTGGCCGCGTTCTCATCATCGATTGCTCGACGAAGGCCGCGGAGCAGGTTACCCAAGCCTGACCCGGATTGACGACCAGCACGTCGGCATTGTTTACGAAGGCAGCCAGTCCCACCTGGTATTCGAGAAATTTTCGCTGGACGAACTGCTTCGCTGATGACTCGGCGGCAGCATGGCCGTGTCATAGCGGCCCGTGCACGGGTCGGTTATGTGACAGAACCGGAAATCAGCCACAGGGACTACAGAAACAGCTGGTGAACTGAATGTTTCTGCTGTCGTGGTGTTTGAAAGAACAGTCTGTCAAGTGTTTCCTTCCCTCCAGCGCGTTCCCCGGACGGCAGTTACCCGCCGACTCAGCCGTGACGACGAAGCATTCCAGCCCTCGGTACTATGCTCCACTTAAACTTCCGTGACCTGTCTATGTGCTTCGCTGTTCACTCGTACCATAATATCCGGAGTGCAGCGCCGTTCCTGCAGCTGCCGATCCCCGGGCTGAAAACCGGGCGCGGTAATCACCTGACCGCCCTTCACTTCGTCCCGTCAAACAGCTCTGTGTGAAAGACAGAGGTTTGGTGCTTAAGGTATTCCTCCTTCGTCATCGCCGGCTTGCCGTTCTCGAGAATCTTCAGGGCTCCGGCAGCACCGTCACTCAGCAGATCAACGGCCATCAGGGCCAGTGCTTTCGCCGGAGTCACGTAGCCGTTTTCGTGATCTTCGATACACCAGTCCGTCTGGTGATGAGCGCCGGCGCCTCCAGTCATCATAGGATGCAGGACCGGCATGATCTGACTGAGATCTCCGGCATCGGTTGAGCCTCCGACGTGTGGATAATTGCGATAGTTGTCTTCACCGAGCAGTGGGCCCGCGACGTTGCGGAAGACTTCGGCCAGCCCCTCATCGTTGCGGAGCGGGAGATTTCCGGGCACCGTTTCGACCTCCACATGGCATCCCATGGCCACAGCAGAGCCGCGAAGCGCGCGATCGACTTTCTCTGAAGCGTCGACGATCGCTTCGGACGTCTTGGCTCGAACGTAGGTCTCCATACAGACTTCAGACGGGATAATGTTCACCAGATCACCGCCTTTGGTGATGATCGGATGTACACGGACACAATCCTCGTCACGAAACGTTTCGCGTTGTGCATTAATCGCGCTCAGAGCTAGTTGCGCCGCGTAGAGGGCATTGGTCCCGCGCTCGGGAAACACACCCGCATGTGATGCCCTGCCGAGAAAGCGAATGTTCTTCGCGAGAAATCCGTTCGATGAAGGCGAAAGCCCCATACTGCCGTCGTGGACGTCCGGACTGGTCGAATGAATCATCACTGCCATGTCGACATCGTCAAAGTGTCCGAGTCTGATCAGCTCCTGTTTACCGGTCAAAAAGGCCGTCTTTCCTTCCTTCACCAGTCCGATTCGATAATCGATCTCGACGAACTCTTCCGCCGGCACGGCAAAGAAAACAACGTTGCCTGAAAGGTGTTCGGCGATGTCGGCGTCCGACAGCCCCATTGCTGCACCCAGCAATCCCGCAATCTGGGCATTATGTCCACAGGCGTGCGCCGCCCCGGTGTCTGGATTGGCCCGCGGATGATTGGGAACCTGCAGTGCGTCCAGCTCACCCATCAATGCAATCGTCGGACCTGGTTTCGCGCCCTGCAGGACTGCTTTTACCCCTGTGAGCGCAAGACCTTCATGAAACGGCAGGCGAGACTGATCAAAAGACTGCTTGACTCGCTGAGCAGTGTCTTTTTCCTTGAAACCCAGTTCCGGTGCGTCCATGATCGACTCACCAATGCTGATGATGTCATTGCGCCGCCGATCGATGGCTGCACAGACCTGTTGTTTCAGCGTTTCAGTTTCTGGCATAGTGTTTAGATCATATTACGAAACGACGGCGGAATAAACCATGAAGCTGTGGCGGCCGGCAGCTGTTGTGGCTTCTCCATGGAAAGAAGCCGTAATCTGATTATCCGCTGTCGAAACCTCCAGTACATGGCTCGACTCCGGCAGCGTCAGAATCATCAGAGCAGTTGTGACTCGACGCAAATGCAGGAACAATGCGGGAACGGCTCAGCGCATTTCGTAAATCGAAACGTCGGCAGGGAATGAGGCATCCACATGCACCGGCGCGTCTGTGTGAAAACCATCTGCGACTGCATGGTGCCCTCCTTTCCACAATATGCCGGCACGATGACTGTGCCAGACAGGAAGGTACGTTCATGAATCACCAACAGTTCCGAACACGCGTGGGTGATCGACGAGTCGAGGTTCGGGATCAATCCACATTGGTCAAACTGATCCGGTATCAGCCCCAGCCGGGAATCCACGCAGGAGAAGTTTCTCGCAGAGATGACAATCTGTGGTCTCGACCGGCCGGTCATCAGCCACGTCAAATATTACGAATCAGACAATTCCCATTCGACCCATTGCTTTCGCATTCATCCGGATCGCTTCACAGGCATTGGTCAGATCCGTGAGATACAGCAACTGACAAACGTTGGACGAACAGGCCCGCTGGTTTCGAGATTCTGTGAAAGGGAAAATGATGATGTACCGACTGGCTGCTGTATTCGGCGTTCTGTTCGTCAGACTTTCTTTAGCCTGGGCGTCGGAACCGTCGCCTTTGGAATTCACGCGTATGGTGGCTCACTGGGCCGGGTACGATAACCCGGCTTATCTGGAATTTATTGAAGAAGCACAGCCTGAGATCGTGCAGCATGGGTTCTACGGCGCTCACTTCTGGAGCCTCGTGCACACACCACATTTCGGTGGCTACCCGGCTCATTTGCCAGTACAGGGGATCAACGAGTGCGGCCAGTGGCTCGAACAGCGGAATCGCGCGTTGAATCAGCGAAATGCAAGGGTCATTGGCCACTTTAACGTCGAGTTTCTGATCGGTGAACCAGACAGCAACCAGGGGCCTCGCGGTTTTTTTCATTTCTACCGAAACCTGTGGGATGAGAAGCAGCTGGGACCAAAGCCTGTTGCCGATCCGGTTGAGTTTCTGGAAAAGGGACCGGATGGACAGCCGGTTATCAACAACGGTTACAACATTGGCGGGATGCACGAATACTGGGCGTGCCTGCGAAATCCTGCCTGGCAGAGCGTGCTGAAGGCGTGGGTCAGGCATGGGATCGACCGCGGACTCGACGGCTTTATCGCCAATTACATCTACCGCCATAACTGCCTGTGCAAGCATTGCCAGACTGGTTTTCGCACCTATCTCTCCGAACGATTCTCAGCTGAAGAACTGCGGCAGAATTACCAAATTCAAGATCTCACCTCGCATGAGTTTGATGAAATCATCTTCTGGCATTCACCCGATGCGTCCACACCGCTGCGACGCGAGATGTTGCGCTGGTCACAGATTTCGAACAAGCAGGTTTTCGACAAGGTCTTCGTTCAATATGGCCGTTCGTTGAAGCCGAACCTGATCGTTGCACAGTGGAACCACCTGGGGAATTTTGGGCAGATCAGTGGCGACGAACGGTGTCTCCTTCCGGCTGAAATGTGGGGACGCGACGAAGACTATCTTTGGTACAGCACCGGTGGCGCTGCGAATTTCACCGATCTGAAAGAGCGGAATCTGGGCGAGGGTACTCTGCAGGCGAGATACATTCGCGGAGCATTTGATGACAAACCGTACACACTCGGGAAATATGAACAAACTCGTATTCGTGTGGCCATTTCAGAACTTGCGGCCAATGGTGGTGCACCAATGGGCTTTTACACGCGATTTACGGACCCGGCTGCCCGAAAGGAAATCGTGACCTATTATCAGTTCATCCGGCGTTACGAAGCTGTCTACAAGGCAAATCGTTCTCACGCCGAAGTCGCACTGCTGTTTCCGCGAGAAGCTGTACATGCCGCCGATGTATCGAAGGTCGCGAAATTCCGTGAGCTGGGCACGAGTCTGCTCGATCACCACCTTTTGTTCGACGTGATTCCCGACGACATCGCCACCGACGAAACGCTAAATCGATATTCCTGCGTCCTTCGAGTATCGGACACACAGACAGATGTGCCAAACGACCGTGTGGACCTCAGCCGCTTCGACGCTCCGTACACGATTCGTGTCTCGGCCAGCAGACCACGGTCCGGTAATGAAATAACGCTGCACTTCGTCAACTACAACCGAGAAGAACCACCCCGTGACGGCAATGGACGTCCCAGCGCTGGGAGTGGTATCGTTGACGAAAAACCAATTCGAACAAGTTCATTCACTGCGAACGTTGTGCTGCCGGCAGAAGGGCAGGTCGAACAGATTGAATCAGCCACGCCGGAATCCGATGACGTCGTGGAAATCCCGTTCAAACGGGAAGGCGGTCATCGACTGCGGTTTGAGGTCCCGGAGTTCCTGGTCTACCGCATCGTTCGAATCCGACTCAGGACACGGTGACGAATTTCCGGCGAATGTTCCCGGTGTCTCCACCGGGAGCGAACCGGTCATTGTTGCCGCTTTTCCGGAGCCGTGCACGACGAGTTGCCGTCGTACTGTTTCCATGTTCCGCTTATACGCGATCGCGCAGCCGCTCCGCGAGTCGTCGCAGCGGGCGGCTGGCGTCGTGTCGCTGAAGATGGACGTGGATGAGGCTCATACGGGTCCTGTTTTGCCAGGCATCGATAAGAGCGTCGTCGAATTCACCTTCGGTCGATACCTCGTAGCCTTTGCCGCCACCGAGGATCTCAGGAAGCTTATGGTACGCCCAGCAGTGGATATCGTTGTAATCCCACTCGCCTTCGTGAAGGAATCGCTCGGTGCCGTAACCGCCGTTGTTGAGCACCACGATGATCGGAGCAAAACCATGACGCACGATCGTTGACAGTTCCATTCCCGTCATTTGGAACGCACCGTCGCCGCAGATCACAAGCACACGGTCGTCCGGTCGAGCAACATGCGCACCAAGCGCCGCGGGCACCGAAAACCCCATGGATGTGTAATAGGCCGGACTGATAAAGTCCGTTCGGTCGTGAGTTCGCAGCTCTGTCCCCGCGAAGAGTGAATCACCAATGTCGCAGATCGCAATCGTTTCGTCATCGATCTGCTCATTCAACCGCGCAATCATCCGCTCGATAGTGATCTTTGAATCACGATCGAGTGTGAACTGCTCGGTCTTTGTAGTCAGAGCCGCGGGGATTGCACGTTCGGGTGGTGATGGTCTGCGTGACGAAAGCTCGTCAATAAAATCCCCCAGCATCACATCGTGGTAGTAGTGATAATGAATACGAAGCTGCTCGCTGGTCGCGTAGATGCATTTTGCCGGATCCAGATTCGCTGTGTAGATGCCCAGATTCACGTCGGTCATGAAGGTGCCGAGCAGGACAACGCAGTCACTTTCCTCGACATACCTGGTCACTTCGGCATCGCCCATCGCACCTTCGTATAAGCCGACATACAGCGGATGCGTCTCGCGGATCACGCTCTTGCCAAGCAGTGTTGCAGCGATCGGGATCTTAGATTGCTCGGCGAACGCGAGCAGATTGTCCTGCAGGCCAAAGCGATGGATCTCCACACCGGCCAGGATCACCGGCTTCCTGCTGTGACTGACCAACTGTGCGGCTTCGTCGGCAGCTTCCGCAGCGGCGCCCATGTCACTTGTGATTTCAGGGCGACAGAAAGCATGTGCAACATGCGGCACGACAGTGACCATATCTCGCGGAATTTCGATGTAGCCAGGCCGCTTGAAACGGGCCACTGTATCCAGCACGCGATCGACCTCACGGAATGCAGTTACGGGGTCGGACAACTCAGTGCCGGCGACGCAAAGTTTTTCAAAGACTTCCAGTTGCGTGCGGAAATCACGCACTTTGTGATGCAGCAGGGGATTGTTCTCACGTTCATTCAGTCCCGGTGACCCCGAGATAACCACAACGGGAGACTTCTCGGCGTACGCACCGGCGATCGAGTTACAGACGCTCAGGCCGCCGACACAATACGTGACGCAGAGCGCTCCCATGCCGTTGATTCGCGAGTATGCGTCGGCTGCGAATCCCGCGCAGTCTTCGCGCGTGCAACCGATGATGTTAATGGGGCTTTTTTCCAGCATGCTGTAGAACTGCAGCACATAGTCGCCAGGTATACCGAACAGGTCACGAATACCGTAGTCCTGAAGACGTTGAATGAGATAGCTGCCGATTGACAGACCAGCGTCAGATTGTTGTTGAGGCATGATGACCCTCCCTCGTTCGAGCCTGCAGGAAGCATACGCGCGACGGACGAGAGCGGCTACTGTAATTTTTATGAACCGATCGAAGTGTCCGGGCTGGTTGCTTCGTTCAGGCCTGCCGTTCCGAGCGGTCTGTTCAGGCAGTGTGCGGACGAGACATTCCATAAACCAGCAGCCGGGCCCGGGAGTATGATGACTCATTCACAGAAAATATGACCATGACTGTGCGCGGAAACTGGAAAACGAGAAACCAATGGCGATTTACAGCAGAAGGGAATCGTCGTGGTTGTGATCCTTCGGACTCTCTATACGCTGGTCATGCCATCTCCATGTGTGTGCTGCAGTATTGCTGCGACCGACTGCGACTCCGCATGTAAAACACAGCAGTATTGATGAGTTTCCTCCTGTTGCATCCGTTGATGTACCAGTCAGAATGGACTGCGCAATGGCTTCCATTATGATCGCAGAAGATAGTGTGACCCAGGCGACGTACATACGGGCATTGCTGGAACGAGCCAACCACTCAGTCGTGGTGGTCAAAGACGGCAAACAGGCAGTCAAACTGCTCGATGAAACTTTTCCGGATATCATCGTCACAGACCTCAACATGCCGGAAATGGATGGGCTTGAACTGGTCGAGTACGTGAGAGAACACCAACCTGAAGTCCCTGTCGTAGTGATGACCGCCGATGGAACTGAAGATACGGCGGTGGCGGCACTCAGGAAAGGGGCTGCCAGCTATCTCCCGAAGCGTTCACTGGCACAGGCGCTTATCCGAACCATCTCAGAAATTCTGGAACTGATCGACGCACGACGCAGTCATAATGAAGTGATGGAAGCACTGGTTGCCGCTGAGTCAACCTATATCATTGGCAACGATCATCAGTTCGCCAGCCGCGTGATCGCACGGCTGGAAGAGCAATTGCGGACGATGAACTACGGTGATGCGAATGGAATGCTGCGGATCACGATGGCCCTGCGTGAAGCAGTTGCGAACGCCATTGACCATGGCAACCTGGAACTGGATTCAGACCTGCGTGACCAGGATGGCCCGGAATATTCTGATCTCAGCGGACAGCGCGCGCAACAGGAACCATGGAAAAACCGTCGAATCACCATCACGTCACGAGTGACACCAGACCAAGTGCGCTACACGGTTACGGATCAGGGACCTGGGTTCGACCCCTTATCGCTGGCGGACCCTCTGGACCCGGAAAACCTGTTGCGAGCTCACGGCCGCGGCCTGTTGCTGATTCGCAGCTTCATGGACGAAGTTACACACAACAAAGCCGGAAACGTGATTACGATGGTGAAACATCGCAAATCACCTGAAAACACTGCGACCGCGAAACCTCGCAGCGAATCCGAGATTCAGTGACTGCCCGAACATGACACTCGACGAACTTCAACAACTCATCGACCGGATGTATTCCCGCAAGGACGAAGCTCGCGGAATCGAGGGCACGTTCATGTGGCTGATGGAAGAGATCGGTGAACTCTCGGCAGCTCTGCGGGAATCGTCCAAAGATGAGATCGCTAAAGAGTTTGCAGATGTCCTTGCATGGCTGGCCACGATCGCCAATGTGGCCGACATTAATCTTTCCCAGGCCGTGCAGCTGAAATACGGCAATGGTTGTCCGGGCTGCGGGCTGATGGTGTGTGAGTGCGGAGACGAGGAAAAACCGTAGTTGGTAGCTCTCGAAGCGGCATCGGCACATCACGAAACCACGGTCTGAGAAATCCAAAGATACTGTAGACCGCGGATCCTGAAAAAGGAGACCGATCCAATTCTGTTCTCTGTAGTTCTTATTGAGTGTCCTGTGGTTGCCATGCAGCTGATTTCGCCGGCATTGTTGTGGAGCGAGCACACTCCCGGACTTCTCCGCAGCAGCCGGATCTGACCGGTCCCATTGTCTGTTGCCGGTTTCAATCGGGAAAGCTGATCGCTATCACCGCTCAGGTCGTTCTGGCCGTCGCAGATCGAGCAGCGCGCACCAGCCTGGGTTGCGTCTGCACGGCTATTTTTTCTGTTCTTTTGTCGATCATATCAGCTAACAACGCAAACATCGTTGTACTCAAACTTAAGGAAAGCAGCATTAAGGTTTTTTCTGTTAAGTCACGATTCATTAGGTCGAAGACAAAGCTCGCTACGAAGGCGATTCCAAAAACCATTGCAACGGGAAGGAACACTCGTAATGGTGCAAAATAGATTCCAGTCCGTATGATTAACGCAACGAAGCGCAGGGTATCACGAATCGGGTCTATTTTGGATTTTCCAATGCGCTTCGCGTATGAAATCGGGACGTACCGCACATTGTAGTAATTGATTAGCCTGGCCAGTGTGATGGTAGTTGTGAAACTAAAGGAGTCGGGAAGTATTCGCAGGAAACGTTCAACCACGCTCTTGCGCATTACGCGAAGTCCAGAATTCAGGTCCGGTATCCGACGTCTAGCAAGCCACGAAGAATATGCACTAAGAACCATCTTCGGGAAAGTGCGGGTGATGGAGTAGGTGACGTCGTCCGTAATTCTCGCGCCGACAACCATGTCAGCGTTTTTCGCGAGCCCAACGAGTTCGGGAATTCGCTCGTTCGGATAGGTAGTGTCCGCGTCAGTAATTGCGACAAACTCGCTTCGTGACATCCTGATGCCGGTCTTTAGTGCAGCTCCATATCCCCGGTTGCATTCATGTGAGGCTGTGATTATGAAGGGATACTCGCTTTGCAATTCGTCAAGAATCTTCGCCGTGCCGTCCGACGATCCATCGTTGATTACAATCAACTCAAAATTGGTTCCTGCCAGGTTCTTCACGAGCAGGCGAATGGTTTCTTCAATTGACTCCCTTTCGTTGTATACCGGCACCACCACCGAAAATTCCGGCTTTGTTAGTTCATTCATTCGATGGATTTACCACACAAGTAAGGAAATTGGATTGAATATGCCTTAGAGCTTAAGTTTGAGTTTGTGCTGATGAAAGCGAAGTACGCGCGTGTCTGCTGAAGTTCTTGTTGGAAAAGCAGGCCAGAGGGCATGTTCAGTAAGTGTATTCGGCAATCGATTGAGTAGTGGCGGACCATCGCTCAATACCGGATGGGGTATGGCCAACCGGGTTTGCGTCAAAATTCGGAGGACCGCCGATGGCGCGATCTCGCGAAGACATTCGGTGACTTCCCTTGCTGAATGGATGTTACGGAACGTCATGCAGACTGTCGCGAATAACACTAGAGGTGCGTAGATTGTTCTCCAAACTACCCGCGTAATTAAATACTCAATTCATTGTTTTTTTTGGCATGCATCTTCAACAACTCGCCCATATCGCAAACCTTCTGAATGTAACCGGAAATTGGCCCTTCTTGAAACAAATAGACGGCAGTCGACACCTGGCACCACGACACAAGACGATGGCTGATCGGCCCGATACCACAGGAGGGATCAATTTAAGTGAAGTTCGTTACATCAACGAAGATCAGCAGCACGATCAGGGCCCAAACGGCGGCAACGGTATCATCGAGCATGATACCCAGGCCACCGTGCAGGCGTTCAATTCTGCGAACCGGTGGCGGTTTCGAAATGTCAAAAACCCGAAACAGTACAAACCCGGCGATGAGTGTCTGCCAATTGATCGGGACGAACGCATACACTACCGGGAACGCCGCGATCTCGTCCCAAACCACACTGCCCGGGTCGTCGCGGCCGCGCAGTCGCGCTGCTCGGTCACATAAAGGAATCCCCACCAGAAACATGACCAGTCCGATTCCCAGGCGTCCCCACCCCAAGGGAATTCCCTGTCCCAGCAGCCAGCCCAGCAGCAGGCCCCATAAGCTGCCGAACGTCCCGGGCATGATGGGTATTCGACCCAGACCGCAGCCCTCGGCGACAAACAGAATGCCGTGATCAATCCCATTCATTGGCTCTGGCGACGGTTGTTCAGGCACCGTTGATACTTCTATACTCGATCCGGAATTTCAGACGGGAATCATCCGGCCGAATACATCGTCCGGTTCCTGCGGCTAACCATATCAGAACTGAAGAGACAGCCCTCATGTCGGACGACGTCAAACTCAGCAAACTGGAACATCTCAAGGCGGGCAGCAGGCAGCTGCGTGGTACGATTCCGGATGAACTTCTCAACGCAGAACCAACGTTCAGCGGCGATGCCTCGCAGCTCCTGAAGCATCATGGCAGCTATATGCAGGATGATCGGGATGCACGGAAAGCAAAAAATCCGGATGGTACAAAAAAGGGAAAAGTATATTCCTGCATGGTGCGCACCAGGGTTCCTGGGGGACGTGTTACTGCAGACCAGTTTTTGGCCGAACTGGAGATCTGCGATATGCTGGCAAACGGCACTGTCCGAATTACCAGTCGTCAGGGTTTTCAGCTTCATGGAGTCCTTAAAGACAATCTGCGGGAGACGATTCGAGCAATTAACCGGTCCAAACTGACCACGCTGGCAGCCTGCGGCGACGTCTGTCGCAATGTGATGTGCTGCCCTGCGCCATACCGCACCCCGGTTTATGAACAGATACAGGCTCTGTCGCAGGAACTGGCCGAACATTTTCGACCTCAGACGACGGCCTATTACGACATCTGGCTGACCGATGAAAACGGCGAAAAAACCAATGTCGCTGAACCGCCGATTGTGGAAGAATCGATTTACGGCAAACTCTATCTGCCGCGCAAGTTCAAGATGGCGATCGCATTACCCGAAGACAACAGCGTTGATGTTTATACGCAGGATCTGGGTCTGCTGGCAGTTGTTGAAGATGCCCGGATCACTGGCTACAACATCATCGTGGGTGGTGGCATGGGACGCACACCCAGTGCGGAAAAGACGTTCCCTGCCATCGGACAGAAGATGGCGTTCGTCCCGCCGGATCAAGTGGTTGCCGCTGCGGAGGCCATCGTCAAAGTGCAGCGTGATTTTGGCAACCGGGAAGACCGCAAACGCGCACGTATGAAGTACCTCATTTTCGACTGGGGCCTGGATCGCTTCAAGGCGAAAGTTGAAGAGTACTATGGACAGCCACTGGAGGAACCTCATGCTGCCGACGTCACCGAAGTTGAAGATCTCATTGGGTGGCACGAACAGGGTGACGGCAGACTGTTTCTGGGTATCAATGTTGAGAACGGCCGTATTCATGACAACGGCGAACTGAAACTCAAATCTGCCCTGCACACAGTCATTTCAAAATATCGGACGGACACCCGTCTAACTCCTCTGCAGTCCGTAATCCTGTGTGATATCGATCCCGCAGATCGTGACAATATCGACGGGATTTTGGCGGAACACGGAGTCCGGACTGTTGACGACCTGTCGCTGATTCGACGCTACAGCATTGCCTGTCCGGCCTTTCCCACCTGCGGTCTGTCGATTACAGAGTCCGAACGAGTGATGCCTCAGCTCATTGATCGGCTCGAGAAACTGATTTCGGAACTGCAGCTGGAAGAACACAAGATTGCCATCCACATGACCGGCTGCCCCAACGGGTGTGCTCGACCTTACACTCCCGACATCGGTCTGGTCGGTCGGTCAGTCGGCAGGTATACGCTGTTTCTGGGCGGCAATGTCCTGGGCACACAGCTGGCATTCATCTATCAGGACCGGGTTCTCTTCGATGACATTCCTGTGGTGCTCAAACCGCTGCTGCAGGCATTCCGGGACGAACGGCGCGAAATGGAATCCTTTGGGGACTTCTGTAATCGACTTGGCCTCGACGGACTGCGGAGCCGGGCTGCGTAAAAAGTCAGTCCATCCCAGGAAAACATCATTCCGCGGGAAGTTTTTCGCGAATGGAGCTCAGGGCGGCTTCCAGCTGTGTGTCAGTGAATTCGTTACCGTCCTCTGCTGCAGATGAACTGTCCTCTCGCAGAATCTCGCGACGGCTCAGAGCTCTGCTCCAGCGGGCAAACTGCAGGTCATCATATCGCAGCCGAAAACCTTCATCCGGTGTGACACCCCAGTCATCTTCCGGTTTGTCGCCGTTCATGCGGTGAATATTGACCCCGCTTGGGCGATGGTAGGATGCCATCGTCAGCTTCAGCTGACTGTGACCGTCTTCAAGATTGATGATATTCTGCACACTGCCTTTGCCCCACGTACGTTCCCCGACGATGATTCCTCGCTTGTTGTCTTGCAGGGCAGCACTCACCACTTCGCTGGCCGAGGCGCTGTATCGATTAACCAGGATTGCCATAGGGAAGTCAGGAAAGGTATTCGCGGTCGACGCGGCCCACGAACGATCGGCCACATTGCGGCCCCGAACACTGACAATGTTGCCTTCGGACAGAAAAAAATCACAGATCTCGATGGCGATGTCCAGCAGGCCTCCAGGATTTGATCGAAGATCGAACACCAGTCCCTGCATCCCGTCGTCAACCAGCGTCTGCACGACGTTGCGCACTTCTTCAGCTGTGTGGACACTAAAATGAGTGAGATGCAGATAACCGATTTTGTCCTCGTCAGAGTACATGAAGTTCCACTGTTTGTCGTCCTGAAGACGGAACCCGTGAACCGTAGGTATCTGAATCACCTCACGCACAACCGTGACTTCCACGGGCTCCTGACCCTCGCCAATATGAAGAATCTTAAGTGTCACCGGCCGGCCGGCCGGTCCCTGAATCATTTTGATGGCGTCCCGCCGACTGACATCGTCAAGCGACATTCCGTCAACTTCAAGAATCACATCACCGGAACGCAGTCCCGCCCTCGACGCCGGACTGCCCGGCAGCGGACTCACGACCACCAGGCGGTGGCCACGCGGGTCGATATGCACACCAATTCCTCCAAATTTTTGATCGACGGCCTGATTGAACTGATCGGTGACGGCCGGAGGAATGTAGGTGGAATACTGATCAAGATGCCGAATCATTCCCTGGATCGCCGCCTCCATCAATTCTCGGCGATCGACTTCCGAGACGTAGTTCGATTCAATCTGATGGAACGATTCCACGAACAGTTTCATCAGCTCATAACGCTCGCGACTATCTTCGGCGGCATCATCCGCATGCAGTGAAACCCAGGACGACATGCACACGAAACAGCATGAACCGACTAACAAAATTCGATGCATGATTCTTTTCCACGCAGCAGGTTGACATTCACAGTGACACGTAGGATAGCTGATTGTGTGGGGGCGGGTCGAGACTCGATCCGGCAGGGAGTTTATCGTAATGACTGATCAGTGTCCGCTCGCCTGGCAGAATGGCAAGCACATTCCATATTCAGACGCAGTTATCCCGGTGTGGGATCTGGGAGTCGTTGCAGGAGCAACCGTGTCTGAAATGGCTCGTACATATCACCATCTGCCATTTCGCATAAGGAAACACCTGGCACGGCTGGCAATCTCCTGCCGTGAACTTGGTTTTTCGTTGCCTTACTCTGAATTGGAATTGGCAGACGCGGCAACGTCAATCGTTGAGGTGAACTCTCGATCGCTGGAAGAAACCAGTGATCTGGGAATCGTGTGGTTCGTCACAGCCGGATTGAATCCCACTTATGCGCTGGACATCACCAGATCGGGACCAACGGTCTGTGTTCACACATTTCGTTTACCCTTTCGGCACTGGCAGGATGCCGTACGATCCGGCGTTCAGCTGACGGTTCCGGAACAGCGACATTTACCCGCGGGTTCGTTTCCTGTCCAGCACAAGGTACGAAATCGCCTGCACTGGTGGCTGGCTGATCGAGCGGCCAACAAGTCACGGCCCGGCTCTCGTGCTCTGTTGGCTGACGAAGGAGGTCAGATCACGGAAACAAGTACGGCTTGTTTCTATGCCGTGATGAATGACACAGTCTTAACGGCTCGAAATGGAGTTCTTCGCAGCACCACGCGCGATCTCGTTGGGGATCTGTGCGATCAGGTTGGTATCCGATTCAGTGTTTCCGACCTCCCTACTGAACAAATCGGCAACTTCGAGGAAGCATTCCTGTCATCGACACCGAGCGGCCTGTTACCTGTAGGATCGATCGACGATCACAAATTGCCGGGACCCGCCGGCCCGGTCATCCAGCACCTGCAGGCCGAATGGACACGTATCACGGGCGTGGATACCTTTCAACAGATTCTGTATGACCAGGAGCAGGCGCGCAACAGCCAATGACAATTTCAGCCCGATGTCTTGTGTCCGTCAGATATTAGATAAGCGAGGCTGCAACGGCGTTGGACAAACGCTGCAAAGCAAAGCGGCTTTGTTCAAACGGCTTCGACGATAGTATGACAACGTAGATTTGTCTCCGACGATCCAGCCAGAAAATCGTACCGGTCGTTCCCCAGTGGCCCACGGCCGTTGCAGGCACCAGATCACCGAAGCTGGCAGAATGTTCCGGCCAGGCAAAACGCCAGCCATATCCCCATGGCCGCTTGCTCCAGACTGTCTCCGGCAGATTGAAAAGGTTTCGTGTCTGTTCCGTAGTGAGTGCATCAACGGCTGCCGGTGCCAGCACCGACCGACCATTTTCACTGGTCCCGTTGCCCAGCATCATACGACAGAATCGTCCCAGATCGGCGGCAGTTGTCAGTAGTCCGCCCCACGGTGCGCCCAGCCGTCTCCAATAGCGGCTGTTCCAGTCCCAGTCGGGTTTGTCGTTCTGCCAGGGTGGAAGAATACTGGGTACGGCAACCTGCAGCAGATCATCGCGGTCACCAGGGACTCCCAGCCAGCTGTTATTCATCACACATGGCGAGAAGATCCGCGACTGCAGGACCGCGGGCAAAGGCTGCCCGGCGACGCGACTGATGATTTCTCCCAGCAAGAGGAACCCCATGCTGCTGTAGCGGCAGTCAGACCCTGGATTGAAATCCGTACCATGCTCCGCCACTCGAACCAGGAATTCAGCAAGATCCGCGTGAGCAACCCGGAGTTCCTCATTGCCTGGAAGCTGGTCCGGCAGCCCGCAGCTGTGCGTCAACAAATGACGGATGGTGATCGTTCGAAAGACACCTGCCGGAAGTTCGGGGATTCTGTCCACCACGCGTTCGCCAAGTGCGAAACGTCCCTCAGCAACGAACTTCAGCGCCATCGTGGCCACGATGGATTTGGTAATACTGGCCACCAGAAACAGCTGTCCGCCAGGAGGGATGCTGGTGGAACCAAACCCATGGGAAAACTGCAAATGAACTCCGGAAACACCTCCTGCTTCAATTTCGACAAACGGTAAGTCAGCGTCCTCCGTTATGGTCTGGAGTTGCGTGTTGATATCAGTTACTGTCACCGAGTTTCTCCGGATTCTTCAACCATACGGTATTCGGGTGCATCTTCCAGCTCAGAGGTGATTTTCAGAACTTCGGGTGCTGGTTCCTGCGTTAACTGCTCAAGAATACCAGCGCTGCTGAGCGATGCCCAGGTGAGGTACATCAGAAGGCCGAGCGCGAAACCATTCGGCAGTGATTCCTTCCCAAAAAATTTCAACGCACTTCCCGCCGATTTCTTCAATCTGATGCGCACACCATTCCACTGGACGCTGTACATTTCATCCAGCACCAAATGTGACAGAAAACCGATGCCGACACCGACCGCCATCAGCAGCCGTACGCGTAATTCTTCGCTGTAGTAGGACAGAAATGTCAGTTCAGATGCAATCAACAGCGCCGGAATGCTGTGAAACATTCCTCGGTGAACGGCAAATTTCCACAGCACCAGCGGAGCGCCATAGCGGACAAATCCATACACCAGCAGTGAGACCAGCAGGGCCCGATCGCTGGAAACGCCAATCGATGCCGAATGCTGAAACACCAGCATCGGTGTGAGCGCCGCCGTCACACTCGACAGTTCACGGACCGGGCGGCCGGTTTCAGAGTCGAGATCCGGCAGCATGCCGGCAATCCATGTGAGTATCGCGGCGATTGCCGCCTGTACAGCCGAATACCCGAAGAGAAAGATTGCTGCAAACGCGTACGCTAGGCCTAACATTCCACTGACGCTGATATGTTCGCGATAACCGGCCAATGCCTGTACGTTCCGTGATACAATGAAATTCCGAGGAAATCATTTGTGTGCCGTGGTCGCATGCGCCACGTTGTCTGATCTTCAATTCAGCATGCTATCCGTTTTGAGGCAGTACGGGACAACGTAAAAACCAACGTCCGGTGACTCGGACAGCTGATCGCTGGTGCTGCAATATGATTTCAGCAGAAACTGCCGGTGCCACCATCGAACCGTGTCACGGACTGACCAACCGGTGTTTTCGAATTCTGCTGCACCAGTCGCGGGGTGCTTCGATTCGTTTCCGATTCAGAGTGAGCAGCATGTCTGTGACGACCTGATCCAACGAGTCAGTGCCAGGAGAAGTTTCCAACATCTGTCGAGCGGGTCGGCGCGAGGAATTGTTGAGCTGCGCAGCAGCTGGACGTACAACCTAGCTGGTCGTAACATTTGGTTCTGGACGGATGATGGTAAGGCTTCAATGGGAACGTCGTTCGACAATTCGTATGAAGATCCGGTCCGTGCCGGGGCGTATGCCGAACTCGAGTTCCCTGGCACATACTATCTCGCCTTTCGTGATATGAAGGAGATCTTCAACCGGCATATTGTTGGTTCGGCTGCGCTGGACTTTGGATGCGGGACAGGGCGGTCGACTCGATTCCTGAACGACCAGGGATTCAGCACCGTCGGTGTGGACATCTCTGAAGCAATGCTGGTCCGTGCTGCGGCGCGAGACCCAGAGGGGGAGTATCTACTGGTCCCGGATGGCGATCTCGCCGCGCTTGGCTCCCGGCGTTTTGATCTGGTACTGTGCGCCTTCACATTCGACAACGTCGCGGGCGACTCGAGACACGCGATCTTCTCCGAACTGCACGATCGGCTGGAGGACGGAGGGCGCATCATCAACCTCGTCTCCACGCCGGAGATCTATGTCAATGAATGGGCATCATTCTCGACGTGCGACTTCGATGAAAACAGAACGGCGCAGACAGGAGACGTCGTCCGAATTTTGATGCTGGACGTGATGGATCGACGCCCGGTTGAGGATGTATTCTGGACGGACTCCGATTACCGGTCGTTATTCGACACCGTCGGTCTTGCTGTACTCGAGGACTACCGTCCGCTGGGTCGACGGGACGACCCCATTGTCTGGGTGTCAGAGGAGACGGTCTCCCCGTGGGCGATCTACGTGCTGGAGAAAATCGTATAAGGACGACAAAACCGTCATCGGCAAACGCAAAGACAGCGACCGATTTGAATTGGGAAGACCGTTTTTGCATCACAACAATCTGTTTTACGCCAGCTGTTTTCTGCACCTTATAGAACGCTGTAGCACCGGGCGTGGACCTTAAACAATTGCATCTGAAACGCGGAATTTTCGGAACTGAATCCTGCCGATGCGTCAGCCGGCGTGCTGATCATCCGTGCTGACAATGTGTACTCGGCGCAGGTTCTAAACGCGCCGTTCGAAAATCGACAGATATTTTTCCTTTCGCATCACGGGGTGATAAGCCTGATAACGCACTCCCTTAATCGCCTAGGCAACCGCAAGACTAGATCCTGGCAGTCTGCTTCACATTCGCCGGGAAATTTTGCTAATCTGGGATAGAGGGTGTTCCTGTGCCGTAAATGAGAGAGACTCGCGAAGAATCGACACTGTCGGACCGGATGTAGTTCACAATGATCTGCTCACGAAATTGAAAGAAATACCGGCAATGACGGCAATGACTGCAATGAAGACACGTATCGGTCTGATTGGCTACGGAACGATCGGCAATGCGGTCCATCGAATGATCGACAGCGATCCGAAAAACGGTATGGAAATCAGTTTCATCCACGACGCTGATTCCTCGCGACTGACAGACCTGGCTCCCAACCTGGTGCTCTCTGACCTTGCAGATTTCGAATCTAGAGACGTTGACCTGGTGGTTGAAATGGCGCATCCCGATGTCAGTCGCCAGTGGGCCACCAGGATTCTCCGGAAGACAGACTACATGTTCATTTCGGTAACAGCTCTCGCTGACAAGGCTCTTGAAGAGAGTCTGAAAGCAACAACCCTGGAGCACAGCACCCGTGCCTACCTGCCTCACGGTGGTGGTGTCGGTGTGGATGCGCTGCTCGAAAGCCGTGACATCTGGGAAGAAGTCAGCGTGGTCATGAAAAAGCCACCCGGAAACATTGATTGTCTTGCCGCCGGCATTGATCCCGGCAGTATTACCGCAGAAACTGTCCTGTACGACGGTTCTGCCCGTGACATCTGCCCGATGTTTCCGCGCAATGTCAATACAATCGCGACGATTGCCTATGCCAGTCTGGGGTTTGACCGGACCAACGCGAAACTGGTGGTCAATCCTGACTGGAATACTGCAGTTGTTGCCTTGCATGCGCGGGCTCCTGGCGTCGATCTGCGTGTTGAACGTTCTGAGGTGATCTCCGGAGTGACGGGAGCCGGGACTCCGGCGTCGATTTACAACAGCATTCAGATGATTGGATCGAAGGGCCCGGGAATTCACATTCGTTAAACTGTCCGACCAAACATAGTCTGCCCCTTTGATTCGGACGATCACAGTGCCGGACTGGGAAAGTCGGGCATACAAAGATGCGGGCGTAAGGCGCGCAGCTGCAATTGAGAACTGCCCCCTTCAACTTCCAGGGAAATTCAATGCCCGTTCCGCGTTCCATTTGGGCCCGACAACTCAAGCCGTCACCAACCCTCGAGGTAAAAGCCGTTGCCGACCGGCTGCGTGAGGAAGGTGTTCCGGTACTGGACCTCGGTATCGGTGAAATGAATCCTGAGATCCCGGTTCCTGATCTGATCAAACAGGGGATCGCCGACGCACTCCAGACAGACGAGACCTATTACTCGGCTCAGCAGGGTGACCCTGAGCTGGTCTCCGCCATCTCCGAAGACCTTGCTCGTTTTGGTCTTTCATATTCCGAGGAACAGATCGTCGTCTGCCCCGGACCGAAAGACGCAATCTTTAAGGTGGCATTGACGATCCTGAATCCGACAGCGCACCGGCGACGCCTTGTGATGTTTACGCCCGGCTATGAATCCTTCGAGAACATCCCGGTTCTCGTCACCGGAGAGCTTCCTGTTGTACTGCCCACAGATTCCGACTTTCTGCCCGATCCCGCGAAGCTTGACAAACTGCTGAAAACGGACGATACCATTGCGGCCGTCGTTCTGAACTCTCCCAACAATCCGACCGGTACCGTCTATCAGCAGCCTTTGCTGCGTGATCTTGCCGCTGTGCTGTCGCATTATGATGATGTCGCGGTGATCTCGGACGAGGTTTACAGGACGATTTACTACGACGGAACTGAGTACGCGAGTATCGCGCCGCTGCTGCCGGAACAGACCTTCGTCGTCAGCGGGATGTCAAAAGAGGTCTCCGGGACAGGCCTGCGGCTGGGCTTTGTCGCTGGTCCAGGAGAACATATTGCGACTCTGGCAGGTATCCAGGGCAATGTTTCTTCATGCGTCAATCTGCCGACACAGAAAGGCTACGCGGGTTTTCTGCGTGCCGATGGTGATTTCACTCAGCGTCACTGCATCCGTGACAAACTCTGTCTGCGTCGCAATCACCTCCTCGAGAGGTTTGCCACTGCCGCACCCGAGGCTGTCTGGAACCGACCTCGCGGAGCGTTCTACTTTTTCCCGGATATGACTGCCTATATCGGTCGTCGGGATGCCGATGGTCACATGATTGCGGACGATGTCGACCTGGCACGCCACATCCTGGAGACCACACATGTTGTCACAATACCCGGCACGCTCTTCCAGCGCCCAGGTCACCTGCGGTTCGCGTTCGCCCAGTCACTCGAAACAATCGATCAGGCCATGCAGCATCTTGGCAAAGCCCTCGCACTGCTGCAAAAATAGATTTTCCCACGTGTCATCACGAAATCTGTCGCTGACTGGCGACGAATTGCCACAAAACGATGTAATCCCGGCAACATCCTGCTGCAGAGCTCTGATTCAGAGGACCAGATGACTCTAACGAACGGGAATCCTGGACAGGGGATTGACTTTCTAATCCCAGCAGCCATAACGTGGACACACATGGATTACTACGAATTTGCTATGTGAGTGAAACAACTGTTTATGTTTGAGGACCAGGAACGCGAACGATTCTTCCATCAACTCTGGGAATCTGTGTGTATTGAACGCGAAGTAAGCTTTTCGCTGTTTACCTTTGGTGATTCTGATTTGCCGTATTTCCTTGTCACTCCCGCCGACAACGAAAACAGGACGGTCGCGGTTCGCCAGGGACAGGTACAGATCTCCAAGGCGAAGATCCTGACTCCGGAAAGCGTGCATCCGGAATTTCAGAACTTCTTTGAAAACTCCGATGAGTTTCGCGCAGTTCAGTTCATGATGTCTCGCACGGCCGCATTTTCCAACCTGAAGCTGAGCAATCATCAGGGCAGCGAACGCATCATCACCGATACGGTGGCGGAAGCAGTTGATCAGCTCAATAATCGACTGGACCGTGAGGAAGAAGAGCACACTGCAATTTTGAGCGCTCCGGCGGGAATGGCCGGGTTCGCGCTATTTAAATATGCTTCCCAGCGTGTGCTGTCCAGTGCCCAGGACAATATTCAGGAACTTCGCGAACGCGGATTCCTTCCCTAGTGGACTTTCAGCACTGATTGCGGAGACGCAGTTGATGAGTCCCGAAGCTGGTGAACACCTGATGCTGTGGTCGGTGAGAGCCAGTGTGGTCTGCTATGTGGTCGCTGTGTGGCGCTGGATTTGTGCCCCGATTTCACCCGACCGTATCTATGCCCGTTTCTGGCTGACCGCGTGGTTGTTGTGTGTGCTTCACGTTTTTTGTGCATTTTACTTTCGGCATCATTGGAGTCACGCAGCCGCCATCCAGCACACCGCGGAAATGACCGAACGAGTGGTTGGGCTGTATTGGGGCGGCGGGCTGTACATTAACTACATCTTTCTTATCTGCTGGGGGATCTCCGCCGTGTCAACGCCGGGTTCCGGAATGGCACTGCCCCCTGGGATTGATCGATCACTGCACGCCTTCACCGCGTTCATGATGTTCAACGCCACTGCCGTCTTTGGACCACTGTGGTGGTGGATTCCCACCATCGGTGTTCTCGCCGCAGTTGTATATGGAACGCTGAAAACCAGGCAGGTTAGAAGTGAAAACTGACACGGTCATCACTTCACCACAAAATTTACCATCCGCCCCGGAATAGCGATCACCTTGACAATGTTCTTTCCATCCAGATATTGCTGAATTGCTGTGTCTGCTACCGCCGCGGATTGCAGTGCAGTGTGATCCGTTCCGCTTGCAACGTGAATCTTCGCTCGAAGTCTGCCATTGATCTGGACTGGTATTTCGACTGTATCTTGGATCAGCAGTGATTCATCGAATGTTGGCCAGGCTTCATAAGCCAGCGATTCGTCATGGCCGAGCACACTCCACAGTTCTTCTGCTATATGCGGAGCAAAGGGACTCAGGATGAGGACAAACGGTTCCAGTACGGCCTTCGGACGATCGTCCTGATTTCCCATGAAATTGGTGAACTCCATCATGCGACTGATCGCTGTATTGAAGCTCAGACGGTCAATATCTGCGGACACAGCCTTGATCGTTTTGTGCAGCATTCGCAATTGCTCTTCCGCCGGTTCCGAATCCGACACGGCAGCATTCAGAGTGATGTCTTCAGACTGATCGTCAATCACCATCCGCCAAACCCGACCCAGAAAGCGGAAGACGCCTTCGACGCCTTTCATGCTCCAGGGTTTGACCTGCTCCAACGGCCCCATGAACATTTCATACAGGCGCAGTGAATCAGCTCCATAGTCGTTTACAACGTCGTCCGGGTTGACCACGTTGCGACGACTCTTGGACATTTTGTCGGTACGCCCACTCAGGGCAATTTCCGTCCCCTTGAGATAAACCATTCCTTTTCGCTTTTCGACCTGTTCTTCTGTCAACGGACAGTAGTCAGCAGGATTCGAGGACGGATTTCTGAGTGCTACGAATTTCCTGTTTTCCGATCGAAGGAACAATGGCTCTAATCCCAGTGCTTCGATGGCAGTTCGGTTCGCATCAAATGTGTCGCAAGACACACTGTAATCCGTATCACCAAGGATCATGCCCTGATTGACCAGTCGCTGGAACGGCTCAGGATTTGACACATGGCCGCGATCGAACAGCACTTTGTGCCAGAACCTTGCGTACAGCAGATGCAGGACCGCGTGTTCTGCTCCGCCAATATACAAATCAACCGGCAGCCAGAATTTTTCTTTAAGTGGGTCGATGAATTGAACTGAGTTCCTCGGATCGCAGAATCTCAGATAGTACCAGCAGCTGCCGGCCCATTGAGGCATACTGTTGGTTTCCCGTTTCAGCTTTGTCCCGTCGTGTGCAGTCTTGTACAGCCATTCGTTTGGGGCTTTTGACAGCATTGGTTCCGGATTGCCCGTGGGCTTAAAGTCCTCCAGATGAGGATGAGGCACCGGCAGGGCGTCTGCGGACTCGGCACGCATCAGGCCGGTGACGTTCCCTTCAGTATCCAGTTCGTGCCAGATTGGAAAAGGCTCGCCCCAGTACCGCTGTCGACTAAACAGCCAGTCACGCAGTTTGTAATTAACAGCCGGCCGACCCAGACCGTGTTGGGCGAGTGAATCAGTGATCGCGCTCTTGAAATCATCCGTATGGCTGCCGTCGAAGTCTCCTGAATTAATGGCAGTCCCTTTTCCGGTGAACGCATGGCTGCCGAATGCCCTGGGATGACGCAAATATATTCGTGACAACTCTGCTGTGAACTGTTCACTGTCGTTAACCAGTCGCTGCAGACTCTCGGCATATTCACGCAGCTGTTCTATGAGACCTGGACGCGCTCCTTCGGCATATAAACGTTCATTTTCCTGTTCAACTTGTCTCAGTTCGTTCGCCAGGAAATCGTCTGCATCAAAGTACGACTGCTGGAAACTGTCGCAAAGCCATTTTTGATCGGGTTCGACGACGGGACGAATTTCTATTTCAAACTGCTGTGCAAATTCCATGTCGCGATCATCGTGGGCCGGAACGGCCATAATCGCGCCGGTGCCGTAACTGATCAGCACATAATCAGCAATCCAAATGGGCACCTGCTCGCCGTTGACCGGATTGACTGCATGCGATCCGGTAAAAACGCCAGACTTCTCTTTGGCCAGATCTGTGCGATCCAGGTCGCTCTTAAGTGAAGCAGTACGGCAATAATCCTGCACAGCCAATTTGTTTTCGTCGACCGTCAGGCAGTCGACCAGAGGATGTTCCGGAGCAATCACCATATAGGTTGCTCCGTACAGCGTGTCGGGACGTGTCGTGTAGACGCGCAGGACATCGTTGTGGGGCTCCGACGGCCATCCGCTCGCCGCACGCTCTGCTTTCCATGATTCGAATGCAGCATCACCAATGAAAAAATCAACCTCGGCACCGGTACTACGTCCAATCCAGTTGCGTTGCAGCAGCTTGACCGACTCAGGCCAGTTCAAGCCTTCCAGTTCCGATTCCAGACGGTCCGCGTAGGCCGTGATTCTCAACATCCATTGGCGCAGAGGGATCCGCTCAACCGGATGGTCGCCGCGCTCGCTCCGTCCATCGATGACTTCTTCGTTCGCGAGCACCGTACCCAGTGCCGGACACCAGTTGACCGGAGCCTCTGAAATGAATGCCAAGCGATTTCGGTCCTGATATAGGCGAACGGCTGCATCACCTTTGGTCTGCACTTCGGGCGGAACAGGCAGTTCCGCGATTGGCCGCCCCCTGCCAATACGACTCACACCATCGGGCCCGGTCCACTGGTGGTCTGCGTCGTACCAGCTATCGAACAATTGAAGAAAGATCCATTGTGTCCAGCGATAGTACTCAGGATCGGTGGTGGCAATTTCGCGAGACCAGTCGTAACTGAAACCCAACATTTTCAGCTGACGTCGAAACGTTGCAATGTTGTGTTCGGTCGTTTGGCGCGGATGCGTTCCTGTCTTGACGGCATGTTCTTCTGCCGGCAATCCGAAGGCATCCCAGCCCATCGGATGCAGGACGTGCTTGCCGTTCATGCGGGCGCGTCGAACAACAATGTCAGTCGCTGTATAGCCTTCCGGATGTCCCACATGCAGTCCGCTTCCTGAGGGGTATGGAAACATGTCCAGCACATACAGTTTTTGCGCACCCTGTTCCGGAATGTGATCCGGAAGTGCGAATGTTTGATGTTCTTCCCAAAACTTCTGCCATTGGTTCTCAATGCGTTTGGCGTCGTAACGGGGCATTTGAGGTCTCAGTCCTAAAATTCAGTTCCATCCGTCCACCAGGAACAGGCTTCGGAGTGGCAGTGTATTGGACCCTGTACGGCCTGCAAATCATTGTCTGATCGTAACTTAGGGATTCGGGCCCGTCACTGGACGGGCACAGGAACCCGTATTCTCACGAGGTCCGAATTTCCGTAAAACCCACATTCTTGAGATCTGGCTTCCATGGGTGCGGAGTCAAGGGATGGACTCCGACGGAGGACCAACGATGAGCTACAAGCAGCTGTTCCTGCTGATTCTGACTATCTGGTCGGCAGAAGTCGTTACGCGTCTGGTATTCGACACGATGCTTCCGCCCCCGATGGAATATCGGACCGTCTATCTGGAGAAAGACCCCAAACGCCACGTCTTTCTCGGGAGTGCACTGGGTGATTTAGGGAAGCGTGGCTGGAAGATCGCCAACGCGGTACAGGATCCTGATAACAAACACCAACTGATCGTGTTTATGCAGCGCCAAACCATCCTGAAGCTCGGTGGCTGAAAGCGGCATGATGCCATTTAGCCTTCAAATTTCAACACATCTCCGCCAAATCGGGATTACCGGGGTGCTGAGTATCCTGCCTCTTCTGGCTTCCGCCGTGTTTGGATCAGCCCTGCGCAACACACCACCACTTGACAGACGGGAGACACCGAAACGTACGCTGCAATTCGCTCAGTACTGTTACAACCACGGTCCAAACCCAGTGCGTGAGATATCTACACTCAACAGCCGCTTCCGTTTTCGGAACGTCGGTTCGGAAACCATTGAACTGGGACATATTGAACGCAGTTGCGGCTGCCTGACTCCGGAATTGAGCCACAGACAGCTGAAATCCGGAGAAATGGGGGAGATGAAGGTATCGGTGCCGTTGGAGGAACAAAGCGCCGGGTTTCATGAATTCCAGCTCACCGTCCACTACCGTGATCCACAGCCACGCCATGAAACCGTACTGATCAAAGCGGTCTTTCCCGAACCGCAAATCCTTGTGACGCCGCGAGCTATATCTGTCTCTCAAAGAGGGCCGGTGCATCGGCCCGTCACACATCAATTCACAATCGCGGATCATCGATCACGACCATTACGGGTCGAATCAGTGGAGTCCTCATCTCCATGGGTCGACGGCAGCATTAAGTCTGTGGAAAACGGTGGCCGGCTCACACAGATTCGCATTGATATCCAGGGAGGAATTCCGGCAGGAAAGCATCATATGCTGATTCATGCCCAGACAGATGATCCTGGGTTTCCAGCAGCAGTGATGCTCATCAGCGTCACAGGACCGGAGCGCCCCGTACCAGTGTTGGTCCGACCATCAAGACTGCAAATGCGCGCTGACGACCCCACTGCCCGTGTCATCGAGATGCAAGTGCCGACGGACTGGCAGATCTCACATGTCGCCTGTTTTCCGCCGGAAATGCTGTGCGAATGGCGATTGTCACCAGGAGCATCCTCATCGGAACGGCAGTCGGTAATTCTGTCCCTTACGATGAGCGCACCCCCGGTGTCCCGAACCCGAGAAGGAGTGGTCACACTCTACGCCAATGATTCCATGGAGATGGTATCTGCGAGCGTCGGAATCCTGGCGGGCAGTCAGCAATCAGCAGCGGACGCAGCAAGTACCCAAAGTGGCCAGGAATACAGTTCCAATTAGGAGTAGTTCGAGAGCGTCAATACCAACAACGTAATAGCGACGATGACGGCTCCCAACGATATGAACATCAGGCCGTCGTAAATACCGGGATTAGAGCCTGGTTGTGACACGATCGCCCTCCTGAACACTGGATTGACGGGAACTGGCAACAACGATCCCCACAGAAGTATCGGACTTAACGACCGAAATCCGAATATCACAGACAAACTTGTCCTGACGAAAGACTGGCAGAACCATCCCCTCCTCAATCTCATCGTCACTGCCAAGAGTAATTCGAACGAACTCCTGCGTTCGGCTCCGCGACTGGAGTCTGGCGAGGACGCGACCGTCCACCTTTGCGACGGCGTCCGGCACCTTGTCTGTGACTCGCTCGTTCGGGTCAATACCTTTCGACCGCAGTAAGTCGGTCAGTCGAATCTTTTCAGCGACTTGTCTCTCATCGGATTGCCGATAATTATTCAGGAGTTTGGACTGATCCAGGACTTCATTTTCCTTTTCCCGAATCGCTGCCAGCTGCGCTGCCAGACGATTTCTCTGCGTTTCAATTTCCTGACGAAGCGCAACAGATTCTGCCCGCCGTGAATCGGCTTCCGCGGCTGCCCGAATGTTTTCGGCGATTGTCCTGTCCCGGGCCTGCTCAACTTCTGCCAGCAGGCGATTTGCAGATTCTGCAGTCCGCTGAGCTGTTTCTAATTCCACAGCAGTATTGTCACGAGCTTCCACCGCGGCTTTCATCTGACGCTCGGCTTCGCCCACGAGTCGATCTTTCTCTGCCTGTACATCGGCCAGGTTTCCCTGCAGCGATGCGACTTGGCTTTCCGCGGCTGTGGCCTTGGCACGCCACGTGTCCTGCAGAGAATAAGTTGCACCAGCAAAGCAGACGAACAGGAGGCTCAGACAGAGCTGCAGGACGACCAGCATTTTCCCGACGGCATTCATCGAGCGTTCTCCAAATCAGCACATGTACTGACGTTGTTTTTGACAGATTTCCATTGAGCACAACACATCAGGGAACCAATTGTTGCCTGATCTCATCTTCCCGCTGTTGCAGATTTTGATTGTCCAATCCAATTCGCAGCAGCTGATCCGTTAAAGTTCGGCGGAGTTCCCGCAACTCGAACTGATGCGTCCGCAGTTCTTCCAGCTCCACCTGAAGCCGAGCAACATCTTGCCGCCGCCTTGCTGTTTCATCACGTATTCTCCGCGCCTGATCCGACACGTCCTGAAACTCACCAGACTTATCGCGCACCTGCTGCTCATACTCGGCAGCAACGGACTCCAATTGTGTGACACGGGCCGTCATTGCCTCGACGTCCTGCTGTTGTTCTGCCTTGAACAATTCAAGCTGCTTGTTGACTGTGCTGAGCCGACCAGTCATATCATTGGTATCGTCCTGCAGTCCTCGCTGCATATCAGTTCGCGCTTTCAATACAGCGTCAAAAGCGTTAACGCCGGACACCACATTTCCCTGATCTCCCAGTCGTCGAGTCACATTCCAGGTGATTGTTTCTCCGGCCTGTGCTTCAAACGAGTAATCGGGCAGCTCTTCCATTGCCAGCCCCATGCCAGGAACGGCAAAAAATGCCACCATCGAAACACCGGCCAGCAGAACTGACACGACCGCAGTAAATATGAGCAACATCTTGCCAAACACGAGTGGACCGTTCCGCAGTGCTAAGGAAAAAAAATAGAACGCAGGAACTTGAGGGAACCTGCTCTGTTATAAGTAACCCGTAAAAAGCGAGTCAAACAGAAACTAAGTCATCATAACGATTTGGGGCAACAAACTAGTCCAGCTCGAGGAACCGGTTTTCAAACCGCTGTCGTTGGCCAAATCAGCCCCACCCTGCAGCAATGTGCCGGAACAGTTGCTGGTTTGCCAACAGCAGGCGCAGCTGTTGCCCTCTAATTGGATATCGGCCACTACTCCGTCGGACTGAGTTGATGTGACGCAAATCCGGATTTCCGGCACCAGCCCTAAAGTCACCGCGACCCACATAACTGTTACAGGCATTTCGATAGGGCAAATAAAGTGGTCATATGTTCACATATATTGATCTTCCCGCATTGCGAAATCTCTTACTTCCTATTAACCGCCCGTGTGTCAACTCTCAAGGATGAGCCCCGTGTCGTCGACAGGATCGCAGTCCAGAACGAAGTCGGTCGTGAATCCAGCAGGCTCAATACTCCGAGTCTGGCCTGGACAGCCTCACCCGTTGGGAGCCACCTGGGACGGAAAAGGCGTGAACTTTGCGATCTTTTCAGAACACGCTACGGCCGTCGAATTGTGCCTTTTCGATTCGCCGACCGATCGAGAAGAAACTCATCGGGTTGCACTGGTCGAACAAACGGATCAGGTTTGGCACGGACACCTTCCGGACTTATGCCCCGGACAGCTGTATGGTTATCGGATTCACGGGCCCTACCATCCAGAGGAAGGGCACCGATTCAACGCGAACAAGGTTGTTTTAGACCCTTATGCTCGGGTGCTCGGTCGAGGAATCACATGGTCTGAGAGCATGTTTGGCTACATCACGTCTGAACATGATCTGTCATTTTCGGAGAGTGACAATGCAGCGTTTTCGCCGCTGGGGGTTGTGGTCGATCCGTCGTTTGACTGGCAAGGGGACACACTCCTGCGGACTCCGTGGCACAAGACATTCATCTATGAAGCTCATGTCAAAGGGTTCTCAAAGCTGCACCCGAAGATTCCGGAGGAGCTGCGAGGCACTTATCGCGGCTTGGCATCAGATCCCGCAATCGACCATCTCAAGCAGCTCGGAGTGACCGCTCTGGAACTGATGCCGGTTCACCATCGTGTAAACGACTGCCATCTGGAACAAAACCACCTCTCAAATTACTGGGGCTATAACACTCTGTCATTCTTTGCACCGGATCGACGCTTTGCCGCGGCCGATGATCCAGCTGAGGTGATTAACGAATTCCGAACGATGGTTCGCCTGCTGCACCGCGCAAACATCGAGGTCATCCTGGATGTCGTCTACAATCACACAGGGGAAGGCAACCATCTAGGCCCTACGCTGTCCTTGCGAGGCATTGACAATCGTTCGTACTATCGAGTGATGCCGGATAACCAGCGTTACTATCAGGACTTCACCGGCTGTGGAAACACACTCAACATGCAATGTCCACGCGTGCTGCAGCTGATCATGGACAGTCTTCGGTATTGGGTGCAGGAGATGCATGTTGATGGATTCCGCTTCGACCTTTGCAGTGCCTTGGCTCGCGAACTTCACGACGTGGACAAATTAAGTGCATTCTTCGACATCATCCTGCAGGACCCGGTGCTCTCACAGGTCAAGCTCATTGCAGAACCGTGGGATCTGGGGCGAGGTGGTTATCAGGTTGGCAACTTCCCCCACCTTTGGTCTGAGTGGAACGGAAAATACCGTGACACGATCCGGAGGTTCTGGGCCGGTGACGGTGGCGCGATCAACGAATTTGCCACGCGTTTGACGGGCAGCAGCGATCTGTTCCAGCACAACGACCGACGCCCATCGGCGAGCATCAACTTCGTCACGGCGCACGATGGATTCTGTCTGCGTGACCTAGTCACTTACCACTACAAGCGGAATCTCTCCAATATGGAACACAATCGCGACGGTGACGACCATAACCGCGGATGGAATTGTGGTGTGGAGGGTGAAACACACGACCCGGAAATCAACCTCATTCGACTGAAGCAGCGCAAGAACTTTATAACCACGCTCATGATGTCCCAGGGTGTTCCAATGCTGAGAGCGGGAGATGAGCTTGGCCATACTCAACAGGGCAACAATAATGCCTATTGCCAGGACAATGAAATCAGCTGGCTGGACTGGAACCTCGATGCGACGCAGCAGGAATTCCTGCGATTTTGCCAGTATGTTGTGCAGGTCTGGCATGAACAGCCAGTGCTGAAACGTCGTAATTTCTTTCAGGGTCGCCGAATTCGAGGCGCCGGCGTGAAAGACCTTGCCTGGTTGAAGCCCGACGGCGGTGAGGTGACTGACCGGGAATGGAATTCCGGGGCCATGCGTTCGCTGGGAGTCCGACTCAATGGAGAATCGATGAACGAGGTTGACGAAAGAGGCGAGCAGATCGTTGGAGAAACCCTATTGTTGCTGCTGAATAATCAGCCGGAATTTGTCCCGTTTCAGCTTCCGCGCCATAAACCATCGGAACGGTGGATTAGGGTTCTGGATACGAGTGTTGACGTCAATGAGGTTTCTGACACGCCCTTGTCTTCAGACGATACTTATCCAGTGCAGGGACACAGCATGGCAATTGTGCTGCTCAAGTCGGGCTGGCCGGATTTACTTCAGCAGTTGCATGAACCCCACGTGGAGAAGCAAAAAATTGATCTCAATGACTTGAACGATCCACGCAGATAGTTCCATATGCAGAGTCTGAAACTCGCTGGAGCCTTTGTTCTGGAGACCACTGGCTCGCTGTAGTTGACCGCACTCTTTGGATATCCGCCGCGTTGTCTACCGAAGCCGGTGCCGGGCTGTTCGATACCAGGGAAAGTGATTCAAGGTCAATATCTCCAGGGAACAACACCGATTGAACCGGCATCACCAGACCAGATTGGCAATCGAACTCGACATGAGTGGTGATCAGAATGAAGATTCGACGTGACTGACCATGTCGGAAATGTCACTGCGATTCCAGCATCCATCCCAGTGAATCAGTTTCACAGCTGCGTATGCCGCTTGTTTCGCATCTTGAATATCGTCCCCCATGGCAGTGACTCCCAGCACTCTGCCGCCAGCCGTCACAATCCCATCCGTCTTTTCTGATGTACCGGCGTGAAAGACCTTGGTGTTCTTCAAACGATCGGCTGCAGCAATCCCACTGATTGTACGGCCCGTTTCATAGTCGCCTGGATAACCTTTCGCAGCCATCACCACACACACAGATGGACGTGGATCCCAGTCCAGTCCTTCCAGTTCGGCAAGCCGTCCGTCCGCCGCCAGAGAAAGGATCTGCGCCAGGTCGGACCTGAGTCGCATGAGGACCGGCTGAGCTTCCGGATCACCAAACCGCACATTGAACTCGAGTACCCTCGGACCCTGTTGAGTGAGCATCAGTCCAGCGTACAGCACGCCCGAAAATGGGTACTCCTGAACCTTCATTTCATGCACCGTGGGGACAAGGATCCGTCGAATAATTTCATCCATCATTTTGTCGGTTACAACCGGAGTGGGGCTGTAGGCTCCCATGCCACCGGTGTTCGGACCGTGATCGCCATCAATGGCGCGCTTATGGTCCTGCGATGTAGCCAGGGGGATGATCGTGTCACGATCGACGATCGCCAGAATACTGGCTTCCTGACCCACCAGCATTTCTTCTACTACGATTTCGCGTCCGGCAGGACCAAACTGGCCATGATGCAGCATTGCTGTCGCTGCTTCTTTGGCCTGATGTCGGTCCTGACACATGACGACACCCTTGCCAGCCGCGAGGCCGTTGGCCTTCACCACCACCGGTCCTTCTTCGAGGGAGTCGAGCCACGTGGTGGCTTCTTGGAGATGCGAGAACGAGCGATAGTCCGCCGTGGGCACCCGCGCTCGCCGCATTACACCTTTGGCGAACGCTTTGCTCCCTTCCAACTGAGCAGCCCCGCGGGTCGGACCGAAAACCCGCAAACCTGCTGTCCGAAAATCATCCACAATGCCTGCAACCAGTGGTGCTTCCGGACCAACGACCGTCAGATCGATCGAGTGATCTTTCACAAAAGTCAGTAACCGACCGATTTCCGTCACAGGGATGGGCACATTTTCGCCGTCCAGGGCGGTTCCCCCGTTACCTGGAGCGCAGAATACCTTTGCAACATGAGGTGACTGAGAGAGTTTCCAGACAAGAGCGTGTTCTCTGCCTCCACTGCCGACCACAAGGATTTTCATATCAGAGTGTCCATTACGAATCTTCAGAAATGGCAAAGCACGGGCGGCCCAGCTACATGGGACAAGCCCATATTGCCGGCAGAGTCAGGCTAAGACTGACTGATGGATGGGTTGACCGTACCCCATCCCCATGCACCGCGCAAACGAAAACCCGCAGCAGGTTACCGCGAGTTCACGTGAACTTCGAGGAGTGTCACCGGAAGAAACGGCATTCCGGTCAGGCATAGATTACAGCTGACTGACCGCTCCTAGTTTGCCTGAATTCTCGGCCTCCTCCATTTGTGGCTGCAGAAGAAACGGGAACACTCGCACAGGAGCACCGGGTGTGTGCTCTTTCTTGTATGCCAACTGTGCCGCCCGGTCCGCTGCAAACTGCAGTCGTGTGAATTCCAGACCGCAGTACGTATCCACGTCAGCTTCGGCGGCCACGTCGGCAAACATCTCACCAGCTGACGCTGCGTGGCGGCGGACACCGTGGATGCTGCGTTCACGTACTTTGACACCAGCGGCCGACAACTTGATGAGGCCCTTCAGGAAACGTCCGACCGTGGTGTCTGCTCCCGAAACTCGCCAGAGTCGCTCCCATTCTTCATGAGCTTCCCAATAGAAGCCCAGATTGAAAAAGTCGATCGCCAGCAGGAAATTTCGGTTGTCAGCCCACGTCTCGTTGCACAGCGCTTTCGGTCCGGTGTCCAGTGTATGTTTGCGACCATAACTATGGCCATTGGGATCCCGAATCGGATGGGGGAGTCCCGATCCAGGGTAAAAGGCATATCCGGGGGGATCAATGGATGGAATCAGACGGGAAAATTCCGCCTCGGCCCTAATCATAAGGTTCAGACTCCGTTTGCATCACCAAAGCTTCCCCCCGCATCAACTGTCACTGATCGTCCGGCGCAATCCAAGAATCGATGTCGCTCACACAAGATCACTGCAGCTGTTTAACGGTTTTCGGGATACCTGTACTGGTGTTTAGTTCATGTGAGTTCAAATACAGACAATTCCATCCGTCGAACTTACCGCGTTTCCAGAGTAGTTCGAGCACTTCTTTGCTGAAATCGAAGGATTCCGACTGTTGACGGTCCCAAACCCAAGTTGATGGACCCACTGCACCATATTCGCTGACTGGCAGAGTTGAATCTCATACGATGGCATAGCTGTTGACGGCACCGGCGTAGACAATGCTCGGCCGGCAGGAGTTGTATCGAACTCTGTCGCATTGGCACTCCTTCCCAACCTGCGCAGTTTCCACTCTGCTTGACCGTGCTGTGGCCGCCGATAATTCGTCGTGTGAATGCATTCTGTGAAGATGCAGGAACGAGCAACAAAACTTCGAATTCAAATTTCCTGACTATCCGCTTAGGCACGGTAAAGCCGGAGTCTGATACAGTTTGCGGAAAGACTGCTCCTGCAGAGTCCTGCATTCAATTGGTGTCGGATTTACAACCTGTTTCTCCGTTCTGAGTTCGCTCCCTGCCATGACCGACATCCATTCTCTCACCCGCAAACTCCAGCGTCAGAACGATTCAAAAATCATCCTGTGTGTTAGCGACGGCTTGGGAGGTCTCCCTCTGGAGCCACTGGGCAAGACCGAACTGGAGACAGCTCACACGCCAAATATGGATGCCTTGGCACAACGCGGTGTGACCGGTTTAAGCGTGCCCGTGCTTCCAGGAATTGCGCCAGGTAGTGGACCAGGGCACCTCGGCCTGTTTGGCTACGATCCGCTGAAGTATGAAATTGGTCGTGGCGTTCTCGAAGCTCTGGGGATTGATTTTGACCTGGGGCCTGACGATGTGGCCATTCGAGGCAATTTCTGCACTGTGGACACGAATGGGTGGATCACGGATCGACGCGCAGGACGCATTGGCAGTGACGTCGGGGCCGAACTGTGTGAGAAACTGGATCGAATTGCAATCCCGGGCGTGGAGGTGTTTGTTCGTCACGTCAGAGAATATCGACTGGTGATTGTGTTTAGAGCAGCGGACCTAGGCAGCGAGGTCGACGACACGGATCCACAGCAAACAGGAGTAGCTCCAGTCCCGCCTCGAGCAAATAACGAGGCCTCCAGGCGAACAGCAGACGTTTGCCGCAAATTTCTTGCACAGGCGGCTGACATCCTCCAAAACGATGCACCCGCCAATCTGCTCACCATGAGAGGAATTGCGAAAAGACCGGCCATTCCAGCTTTCGAGGAAGTCTACGGTACGCGCGCCGCGGCAATAGCTGTTTATCCGATGTATCGAGGTCTCGCGCGACTGGTTGGCATGGAAGTTTTGGAGGCGGGAAATTCTCTCGCAGACCAGATGGCCTGTCTTGTAATGCACTGGGACGAATATGATTTCTTCTTCGTTCATTTCAAGTACACGGACAGTACGGGAGAAGACGGGAACTTCGAGGGAAAAGTGAAGCGGATTGAAGACTTGGATGCAGCAATCCCTCGTATGACGGAGTTGAATCCTACCGTGTTCATTCTGACCGGCGATCACAGCACACCGGCCAGAATGAGGTCTCATAGTGGACATCCGGTCCCAACACTTCTAGTTGCCGAGAATTGCCGTTTCGATGGATCGAACGCATTTGGTGAATCGATTTGCCGCGCAGGCGAACTGGGACAGTTCGAATCGAAGTATCTGATGCTTCAGGCCCTGGCCCATGCCGGTCGTCTGGAAAAATATGGTGCTTAGCGAACAGGTCGCTATCCTGCGCACGAGTTGGATTTGTAAGGGCAGCAGTGCGGCAGCTTCCGGCGAGGGTGTGAGTGTGAATACTTCATTGACAGATGTTTCAGGAGTCTGCCGCGAATGATAAAAGGTATTGGCACCGACATTGTCGAGATTGACCGCATCCGCGGCATGTTGGATCGGCATGGCGATTTGTTTCGAGAGCGCTGTTTCACGTCCGCCGAGATCGCCTTTGCCAGCCGGTATAAAGACCCGGCAATACGATATGCCGGCCGCTGGGCGGCAAAGGAAGCGGTGGCAAAGGTGCTGGGCACCGGGTTCGTGAAGGGCATCACTTTTCACGACATCGAAGTGTTGCCACGGCACACAGGCCAACCCGAAGTTCATTTGTGTGGTGAGGCCGCCGAGTATGCTGCGGAGCAACAGATTGAGTCAGTACTGATAAGTATTTCTCACGCTCAGCTCTACGCGACTGCAACAGCCATCGGCACCTGAAGGGAATGTGGTCCATGAGTTGATGCCGGTGGCATCCTGGCGTCCACTGGTTGGAATATCCAGACTTCTTTCTATCCACAGACGATGGGTACACTGCACCTTTCTGCAAAGGTCGGAACCAGTGGATCCGCAACAACTGCTTGCTGACTACTCACGTGGCCTGGAACAACTAAAATGCGAATTGAGAGGTCTTCTCCCGTTTCAGCTGGACGAAATACCGGTTACCGCCACCCGGTCAGTTCGACACGTCGTCTGCTGGCTGACAGATGCAGAGATTGTCCACGCAAATCGCTTCAAGCGTGTATTGACGGAAGACAATCCGACTGTTTTTGACTAGTCCTCGGATAACTGCGTGCTTGATTTCTACAAATGACGCGACATCGACAATGAACTTGCTGTGGTCGTGTCTGTGAGGCGCCACGTCCTCCATATTCTGGAACATCAGAATGTGGAGGTCTGGCAGCGGACTGCGGTGCACAGCCACGACGGCCCGATGACTTTGGAGACCCTGCTGAAACGAATCATGCAGCACATTCCTCACCACATCCGAACCATTGAACAAACAATCGCTGCGATGGAAAATACCTGAGACTACCCGTTGCGTCAGCTGGGCGCTCTTCGGATGCTCACATTTTTCCAGGAGTGTTCGCGGTCTTGTGGGCAGCAACCCGCATCCTGACCAGTCGTGCCGGACAGGGGAATCGATGATCGACAGGTGAGCTGTGCGGTCAAGGAACGTGTCAAACGTAAAGAGGTTGCCGGTGCAAATTCGTCTCGCAGGCGTCTGGAAACAGTGTTTCAAAACCCTGCGGATATTCCTGATTCTTTGGATATCGGTCGTCGTGATTCTTGCCTTCATTCAGCGGAAACTGATGTATCATCCGGCACCAGCAGTGACGCTTACGGTCGCGCAGCACCCATTTGTGATGGAACTGTTTCCGCACGCAACCGACGTCCGGATCGCCTCTACCAGCGGTCAGACAATCCGCGGGTGGTATCTGTGCCAGGAGACAGAAACCGCCGGCGACAGGCCGCTTGTACTGCTGTTCCACGGCAATGCCGGCAACAGAGCTGGTCGGACGCAGTGGTACGAGTTGCTTCTCAAATCCGGCTGTGATGTTTTGGCGATTGACTATCAGGGTTACGGTGATTCGACCGGAACTCCGTCGCAGGCAGCGATCGAAGATGATTCACTGGCCGCTTGGGATTACGTTGTTCAGCAACTCAATTGCCCTCCGGACAACATGTTCGTGATGGGAATCTCGCTGGGCGGGGCCGTGGCGGTGCATGTTACGTCAGTTCAGTCCCAGGCAAACACCGCGCCAGCAGGCCTGATTACTGTGGCCACATTCTCGTCGATGGTGGATGTTGCGGCCTGGTGGTATCCCTGGTTGCCGGTGAGAACAGTTCTGCTGGATAGATATCCCTCGGCTGACAGGATTGTTGACGTGACTTGTCCGATGATCCAGTTGCACGGCGACGCAGATCAGGTTGTGGATCAGAGTTTTGGACGGCGACTGTTCGAAGCTGCTCCTGACATGGCGGCAAACGGAATCATGAAACGCTGGGTCTCGTTGGCGAATGTCGGTCATAATAATATTGTTGGTGCCGCCGGACCGGAGGTTCTTGAGGAATTGACCGTCTTTCTGCAGTCCGTTGCCGCTGCGGTGGAGGATCGATAATCTTCTGTCTGGTCGATTGACAGCAGGCGACCCTGCTGAGTGGTTGGAGTTCAATCGGTGATCAAGGTAATTTTCCGAAATGCTCAGGCGCAGCGCCTGAGCAAGTTGGTTTAATTCGTTTCAGGATTTTTTTCGCGAGACTCAACATCAAAGGCCCTTCTTTTCATCACGATCTCAAAGTACTGCGAGTTTGGGAATGCCCGGCGTGTGGATGCATTGTGCGGACCGGTGGCGAGGTGACCAGTCGCACCTGTGACTGCAGTAATCAGGCACAAATGAAGTATTCCGATGCAGACGCGCTGCCTCCCGCAGATGTGTCAGAATTCGTCACGTATATGACTCCAGAGTTCCAGCAAGATGACGATGACGGAACAGACCTTCCTTTGCCGGACATCAGTTCACTGGTCGTACCGGCCCTGAAAACAGGTCGCCGCGTTCGTCCGGGCAGACACCTGCGCGATACTGTTGTTGAAGCCGGGTCGGAACCAGAAGAGCAGGCGTTTGGTGATGGACTTGACATCGCAGAGTCAGAGAGAGCGGCCGGAACACTGGACAAAAGCGCGGTGACCAGGGAGAGCTCTCAGCCGCCTGACAGCCAAATCGGGGAACAGATACCGAAAAAAAGCAGACAAGGTCGCAGACCGCGCACAGGAAGCCGTTCCACACACACTCGCACATCCGGTACCAGCGCCGGTCAACTTGTCGATGGTCAGGAAACCGATCACCCGCCGAGGGAAACACCGTCCGATGCTATGTTAACGGGCGGCGAAGTCACATCGCGGACGGCACAGTCGGAGGCAGATCCTGACGCTGATGGCTATACCGACAACGCGTCTGGTGCGCGTGATAATGAAGGTGCGAAATCCGGCACCCGCAAACGCCGCCGCCGCCGGAACCCACGGAAGAAGATCAGTCGCGGGTCCGATATCGGGAATGAGGGGGGGAGCCAACCAACCTTGACAGACGGTGGCGACTGATGATTCGCGTCACAACAGATTCCCCTGCGTCACTCAATGTCGACTGGCTGGTAATCGTTTGTGCAGGAGGTGAATCACCACCTGCTCATTTGAAGGGATTTGATGAGCGTCTCGGGAGAAAGCTCCATAATATCTGGGAGCGACTGGAGTTTGCAGGTGACTATGGCCAGACTCTGGCGCTTCGCCAATTGACGGACATCTCTCCAGTCAACCTTTTACTGGCAGGTTGCGGTGAACCTGACGCACTCACTCCCGAGCGAATGCGGCGTTCCCTGCTTACTGCGTTCCGACGTATCAATCAGCAGCAGGACCTCCGAATAGGGGTCTTATTCGCCGATGAGGCCGGTCGAAACAGAACCACGTCTGAATTGATCGAACTCGCTGCCGACTCCGCCACCTTGGCTGCGGTGGATGCAGGGGTCCATAAGCAGAAACGGACTCGGTTCGATTTCTCGACAGTGAACATTGTGATCAAAGACACACCGTCAGATACCAATGCACGAATTGAGACCGGCGAAGTCATTGGAAGCGCTGTTGCTGCAGTTCGGAACATGATCAATCGTTCAGCTGCTCAGATGACACCCGACCAGATAGTTGTGGAAGCCCGTGAACTGGCCGCGGAGTGCGACCTTGAAATTCGGGTACTGGATGAGAAGGCACTTGCCCGGGAAAACATGAACGCAATGCTGGCTGTGGCCCGGGGCAGTGATCTGCCCCCTTCACTGGTGGCTCTGTCATGGCGAGGAAATCCGGAAAGCCCAGATGAAATCGCTTTGGCAGGAAAGGGAGTGACGTTCGACAGCGGCGGACTGTCAATCAAACCCACGGACTCCATGATTGCCATGAAATCAGACATGGCAGGTGCGGCCACGGCCATGGCCGTGGTGAGTGCCGCCGCGAAACTACGGGTTCCTTTGAACGTCACGGCATGGCTCGGGCTGGTGGAGAATATGATCAGCGGTCGATCGTGTCGACCAGGGGACGTGATTACCGCCCGCAGTGGCACCACCATAGAGGTTCAGAATACGGATGCGGAGGGTCGCCTGGTGCTGGCCGATGTGCTTGACTACGCCATCGGCAACGGCGCCACATATCTCATTGACCTGGCAACACTCACCGGAGCCTGCGTGGTCGCGCTCGGTGAAGAAATCACCGGACTGTTCAGTGGATGCGACGACCTGTCCGCACGCATTCAGCGGGCAGCTGCGGAGACAGGTGAATATATCTGGCCGATGCCGATGCATGCTCATTTTGACGAATTGCTGAAAAGTGATGTCGCGGATTGCCGGAATATCGGGCCCCGTTGGGGTGGTGCGGTGACCGCTGCGTGTTTTTTACGCAAGTTCGTGGGTACTACACCGTGGGTTCACCTGGATATTGCAGGTCCCTCCTGGGCAGACAACTCCGCCGACTGGCGGGACTCCGGAGGGACCGGTGCAATGGTCAGGACACTGATTCAATTGCTTCGACAGTGGTCCGGTGATGCGGCGTCTGCCAGTCATTAACAGTCCACTGCATCGGGATTTTACGAAGGGACTCCGTTGACAGCTCTCATCAGCTACGACCCGTCTGCTGCCTTGGCGACTCAACCCGACAACCGGTTCGTGGATTTGGCGGATGCGCTTGAGGCTGCACGTAGTGAAGTTTTGGCGGATGTTGAATTGTTCAAACGCGGCGTGGTGCCGGTCGAAAAACAGCCACTTGACGCTGGATTCGTGACCTGGCCGGCAGACCTGTTGCGGGATGCGGAGCAAAACGGACCCGAAAGTCTGATCGCAGAGATTGAGCGATGTGCGGCGCGGCTGCGCCAAGTCTCAGATTCAGCGGTAGTCCTGGGAATCGGCGGTTCCTATATGGGTATGCGTGCGATGTTTGAAGCCCTGTGCAGTCCGTTTCATAACGAACTGAATCGACAGGATCGTCATGGTATCCCCCGAATCTACTTTGAAGGCTGGAATGTTGATTCGGATCATCAGTCAGGTCTGCTGAACCTGCTGAATCGACGCGCGAATCAGGCGTCTGCTGACAGTCCGGACGGGCGAACTTCAATCATCGTGATCAGCAAATCCGGAGGGACCCTCGAAACAGCCGTGGCATTCCGTAACTTCCGGGGTTTCGTGGAACGAAGATTTTCTGACGCCGTCCAGGACTTGATCGTTCCCGTAACAGGTAACACCGGGCGGCTTCGGGACCTGGCGAACTCAGCCGCATTTAAGAACGTGTTTTCGATCCCGGACGGTGTTGGGGGGCGTTTCTCGGTGTTGACACCGGTGGGACTGCTGCCAGCAGCTGTGGCCGGTATCAACATCCGTCGTCTGTTGCAGGGCGCCGCCGACATGACGGAGCACTTTCGAACAGCCAAATACGGCAGCAATGTGGTTCTCGACTCCACTGCCGTGGTGCACCTGATGGAAGTTGACTACGGCATGACAACTCGTGTGCTTTCAACCTGGGGGAGCCGTTTGGAAGCCATGGGTCTGTGGTACGATCAGCTGCTTTCAGAGAGTCTCGGCAAACAGGAGAAAGGCGCGACTCCTATCACCTGCGTCAACACACGAGATCTGCACAGTCGAGGGCAACAGCATCAGCAGGGGCGCCGGGACAAACTGATCACAAACCTGTTGCCAGGCCGGTCCCGTCATGACCACCTCGGAATTCCAGCCAGGGACGATGATTTTGACCAACTGAACCAGTATCGAGACATCTGTATTCGCACCGTACGGGATGCGGCGATTGGCGGGACCAATCAGGCGTATGCTGAAGATCGTCGACCGACAGCGGATTTCCGGCTGGAATGTATTGACGAGCATTCGATTGGTCAGTTGTTTCAGCTCTTTATGCTCTCTACTGTTGCGGAAGGCCAACTGATCGGTGTCAACCCGTACGGGCAACCCGGTGTGGAAGCTTATAAGCGCAATATGACTGCGATTCTGAGTAGTAGCTGATGACTGACGGAGTCCTCTGCCGTGCTGTGTTAACGTACAGCGAGACTCCGCAATCGGCCGGTCTCGTATTCTTATCAAGATTCGTATGAGTCTCCTTTATGACAACAGAAATTAAATTCCTCGGACATGCATCATTTCAGATTTGGACGGGCAGCCATTCGATCCTGATCGATCCATTCGTTACTGATAATCCGAGCGCCCTGACAACCGCAGACAATCTCGACGCCGATGCGATCCTGGTCACTCACGGCCACGAAGACCATGTGGCAGATGTGGAAGCAATCGCCAGGCGTACTGGTGCGGTTGTAGTTGCGAACTATGAAATCGTGACATGGTTTCAGGCACGTGGAATCGAGAATGCCCACCCGATGCACATCGGTGGACAGCATTCTTTTGAATTCGGCACTGTAAAACTCACGATCGCACACCATGGTTCGATTCTTCCCGACGGCAGTAACGGCGGCAGTCCGGCTGGAATTATCCTGAAAACCGGCGACGGCAACATCTATCATGCCGGAGATACGGGCTTGTTTTCAGACATGCAGCTGATCGGTGACGAAGGTATCCAGGTCGCCATTCTGCCTATCGGTGACAACTTCACCATGGGCCCGGACGACTCTGTCAAGGCGACTGGCTATCTCAGGCCGGCTATCGTGATTCCGGCTCACTTTAATACGTGGCCGTTGATTGAGCAGGATACCGATGAGTGGCAGCAGCAGGTGAAATCCAGGACGTCAGCCCGACCTGTGGTTCTGTCGCCAGGCGACACCTATACACTCGAATCAGCGTAATACCTCTTCAGCAACTGATGGTCACGTCCAGAATAGAATGGTTCCGCATGGAACCGCAGGACAGGGATTGATGTCTTCCAAACCTCCGGACACCAGTATCGAGGGACCGGTTGCGGTGATAGGCGATGTGCACGGGCAGGCAGAACAGTTGCACCGAATCATTCGCAAGCTCGAACGTACACCCGACATTCACCGTCGCTGGATTGTCTTCATTGGTGATCTGGTCGATCGTGGTCCGGACAGCAAAGGTGTACTTGATTTGTATTGCGACCTGTACAGGCAGCATGACAAGGTCACCTGGATTTGCGGAAATCACGAACTGGCAATGGCCGCATCGTTGGGACTGATTGAGACTCCCCCGTACATGGACTGGCAGACCAACTGGCTGCAGATGTACTCTGCTGACCCTACTTTCGATTCCTATGGTATCGAATTCCCTGACGTCAGCGCCTTACGAGAGGCATTACCGATGGAACATGCGGCTCTGTTGAGTGATCTTCCGTGGCGCGTCGAACATCCGTTTTATCTGTTTGTGCACGCTGGACTGGATCCGAATCTGCCGTTCGATTTGCAGCTACAAATCCTGCGGCAACCGGACTATTCGCTGGGCCAGCCTCCTTGGCTGTTCAGTAAAACGTTCATTCGGGGCCCTGTGCCGCACGGATGCCCGGTGACTGTTGTCCAGGGCCACGTGCCATTGACGGAGGTTTATTTTGGACAGCAGATCATCGGAACTGACACGACCGGCGGTTTGGAAGGCGATCTCAGTTGTGTCCTGCTGCCTGAAAACATCGTGCTGACATCGGCGGGTGAGCTTCTACCGTATCCGTCAGTCTGACAATTTCCGCTTCTCACAGCCGGGAATCACCGTTTGAATGGAAAAAACGCCGGTCGGCCGGCAGGGCCATCATGGCCGCACTCCGGAATTCGGGCTATTCTTCGGCACCGATGCACGTGTCGGAGGTCGAGCACCGATAATGAAATAACCATAGAATCACTGGTACAACGGTGCCTTGAATCGACAGTTGACGTCCGATCATCGACTGGTGACCTCCGCAAGCGATGTGAAGCAGGTGAACTGATGACAATTTCAATGACTGAGTACTTCAGGATTCGCAAGTCGGATCGCAAGAAGGAAACTCGGTATCTGAACGTGATTAACAAGGACAGCTGCACTTCCTGTAATTCGTGTGCGTCGGTTTGTCCGGTTGACTGCATCTATGAAGTGGTGAGTCCCGTTCCTTCGGAAAGTTACCATCAGATCGACACCAGCCGCTGCATTGGCTGCCAGATGTGCTATCGATCGCCCAACGACAGCAGTGACTATTATCAGCTGACGATTTGTCCGTGGAACGCCATTGACATGCTTCACAATCCGAATGTGAAACCTTCCGCGACGTCCGTACTGGAACCGTATTATCGAGGTTCGTCCGACGGGATGACCTGGCCGAAGCTGGAAGAATACGCTTATCAGTTGTTTCTGGATGGCGAAGTTTTCATTCCGTCCGATGAAGACGCCCTGCATCAGATCATTGGTCATCTTCAGGAGGACGCATGGATGTACAGTCAAGATGACAACATTCAGCTGGTTGAATCGGAATCCGATGAAGGTGAAGGCTTTGTCCGCTATCGAGCAACGGAAGCAGCACGTGACCTGCTGGACGTGGTTTTCCAGGACTATCAGCGCATCTTCATGGATTAAGTTACAGCTGGTTATTCCCTCGACGCTGTCTGCATCGTCGGAAGCGTGACTCCTTTTGTCCGTTCTGTGCCCGATCTTCGTTGATGACAGGCACTTGATCACCCGGCGAGCGGTACTGGGCTACTGTGGCTGCGCACACCATACTGTCGAGCTGTCGACTCTCGATGACTTGTTGCGGAGTCGAGTGTCGAACGTACACGACTGTCAGCCGCTCGAGCCGGCACGGTTGGATTTTTGGACAACCGGTTACCAGCACAGATTCGGTAGAACGAACGACGGCCGACGACGTGTTGATGTCATGACCATGATTGACGAAATTGCAGCAGGTCACTGCGCATGAGGTCTGTGACTGCTGCTCCGGTCCGTCCTCGATGGACCACAGGTCGGACTTGTGTTTCGGGCAACGGCACAAAAACCGTTTACCATCAACACCAACACAACTGATACGTTCGACGCCGACAGCAAGCACACGTGGTTGGCATGACAGGCGGAGATCATACGACGACGAACAGAAGACAGACGTTCACCGGAAGTGCAGCAATCCATTGCGATACTTAGACGGTGTCCACACAGTTGACCACGTTTTGCAGCCGACCCTGCTGGAATGCTGCCAAGTTGTCGACTGCTGTCTTCAACAGACGCCCGCGAGCCGCCTGTGTGGCCCAGGCGATGTGTGGCGTGATGCGACAGTTTTTTGCTGTATACAGCGGATGCTCTCTCGGTGGGGGCTCCACTTCCAGCACATCCAGGCCGGCTCCGGCAATCTGTCCGCTGTTGAGTGCTATGGCCAGTGCTTCCTCATCGACGAGCGGCCCACGGGACGTGTTCACCAGAAATGCTGTTGGTTTCATGACCGACAACCGTTGCGCGTTGACCAGGTGCTTACTCTCGGGTGTCAGCGGACAATGCAGACTGATCACGTCACTCTGCTCAAACAGCTCATCCAGTCCCACCATTTTGATACCGTTAGATGCATCCCTCACCAATGGATCAGAGGCAAGCACCTTCATTCCAAAGGCCAGTGCCAGTTGGGCTGTCGTAATGCCGATGCGTCCCATCCCCACAATGCCCATCGTCTGCCCTTCTAATTCCACCAGCGGAAAATCCCAGTAACAGAAGTCCGGACTCGACGACCAGCGTCCCTGGTCACGAACCGTAGAACTATGGTGTCCGACGTTCTGTGTGAATTCCAGAATGTGAGCAAACGCCATTTGAGCCACGGACCGTGTTCCGTACGTCGGTACGTTGCACACCGGAATCCCTCGTTGAGTGGCAGTGTCGACATCGACAATATTGAAACCGGTCGCCATCACACCGATGTACTTTAGGTCCGTCAACGCCTGGATGATTTCGGCCGACAGTACAATCTTATTGACCAGAACTGCGTCGGCACGGGCAGCCCGCTCCGGAAGCTCTTCCGGAGTGGACCGATCGTAAAGGTTGACCTCGCCCAGCTGTTCAAGATTATTCCAGCTTAGATCACCTGGGTTGAGTGCAAATCCATCAAGTACAACGATGCGCATGACTGATCCGTGAGGTTGTCAGAGGTAAGACGGGTAAACGTAGACGACAAGCTGTCAGCTGGAGTGGATTGCTGATGCAGCCGGTTGGCACAGGTTTTTTATCAGGGTGCTTCTAGTCCCTCCGGGCTCCCACGCGGCCAGTTGAGAACAAAACGAGTACCACGACCTGGTTCAGTGTCAATGCGAATTCTGCCACCGTGTTCACGAATGATCTTGAGACTCACTGGCAGCCCGATCCCGGTACCGCGTGAACCTTTGGATGACTCAAATACATTAAACACCGAATCGGTTTGATCATCCGGAATTCCTGGGCCATTATCACTGACGGCCACCAGCATCATTTCCTGATCATGGTCGTACCCCGTCTGCAGTACAATCGCTCCACCTTCCGTCTGATGAACCGCGTCAATTGCGTTGCTGACGATATTCAAAACGGCGCGATGAATACTTTCCGGGTCAAAAGCTGCCGTCGGCACGGTGCTGTCCGGCTGAAAGACGAATTCAACATTCGATTCCTGAGCCCGTAACACAGACAGGTCACTGACTTCAGTACATACCGCATTCAGACTCGCTGCTTTCAGGTGTGGTATCCGCTCACGGCTAAAGGACAGCATATCAGTTACCAGTTCATAAATTCGTGACTGGTTGCGTTCAACGACTGACCAGCCGTCCAGTGTCATCTCTTTGTTGTTTTCTTCCAATCCCCTTGCAATCAGGAATCCACCGCCTTTCATGCCCTGCAGAATATTCTTTATGTGGTGGCTCAATACAGCCACGGTCTGGCCCATGGCGGCAAACCGTTCCGCCTTTAGAAAGGCATCCTGAAACCGGCGTGCCTCCACCGCCAGGGCGGACTGACGAGCCACCGCCAGCACGGCCATGAGATGTTCATCCGTCAGCCGACTCACTGTTGCGAACCCGGGGACCAGATCACTGGTCATCGTATCGACATACAGCACACCCAGTAGCTCTTCGTGTCCTCGCATCGGTGCGCAAATCACTTCACGCACGCCGCTCGATGCGATACTCGGGCCACCGAATCGAGTGTCCTTCGCTGCATCTGATGTCCGCACCGCCTGTCCCTTTTCAAGAACGTAGCTGGCGATTGAACGGGACACGTTAATTGGACTGAAACCACTGCCGTCATCCAGACGCTGTTGAAACACAGCAGGCTTCAGTTCGCCCGATGCACCATTCAAAAGAAAACAGCCCCGGTCCGCGCCGATTGCTGATAATACCAGCTGCAGGATTTTATTCAGGAGCGTTTCCTGAGTGTGAGTTGGGCGAACCAACTCTTCAGCCACCCGATACAGCAGCCTTGCGTCCTGGAGTTCCGTGTGACGGACCGTCAGTGCCGATGCAGGAGGTACGGCCACGGTCCTGACAATGGCCGATTGTTCCTGTGCCGCCGTGTCGTCAATCAATTGAACGTGTTTGGCGGACTCCGCCGTTCCGATGGAAACATCGGTCAGCTGAAAACTCAGTAATGACGCCCCAACGCGGACCCCGTCCCCATGTTTGAGTGGAGAGGTTTCAATGAACCGACCATTGAGTCGTGTCCCATTGGCACTCTTAAGATCCTGAGCCGAAAAACCATCACTATCAAACCGGATGACGACGTGGCGTCGAGATACTTCGCTGTCGTCCAGTCGAATATCACAGCCAACACTGCGGCCAATCGTCGTTTCGCTGCCATCCAGCCGGACTGAATAACGTGTCCCCCGATTGGGACCATGAACGACAAGGAGAGTTGCAACTGACACTTGGTCACCGTCACATGGACAGACTCAGCAAATGGAGGCTCATACGAAATTGTAACCGCAACCAGCGGCGTGGACGGCTGACACCATTTCGGATTCTGCAATGTCCGCTGAATTTAATTTGCGATACCGAGACGTGAAAGCAGTTCCTGTTCTGTCAGCACTTCGATTCCCAGTTTCTGAGCTTTCAGCAGCTTACTCCCCGCTTTTTCTCCCGCGACGACAATGTCGGTCTTCCGGGACACGCTCCCTGATGCCTTTCCCCCATGATCCTGGACCAGCTGTTTGGCTTCGCCCCGCGACATTTGCGACAACGTGCCGGTGATCACGACCGTCTTGCCACCGAGGAGCTGTTTGGACGCATCGGCTGCTGAATTACTGGGGGCGCTCCCCAGATTCAGCCCAAGCTCCCGCAGTTCCGCGACCAGCTTCCGGCCGTACTCAGAGGCGAAGAATGCATGGACAGATTCAGCGATGATCGGACCAATCTCATCGACAGCAGCGAGCGAGTCCGCTGTTTGGTCGGTGATTGCATCAATGGTGCCAAATGCAGATTCGAGGATCTGGGCGTTATTCTGACCCACATGTCGAATATTAAGTCCTGTCAACAGCCGCCAGAGTGGTCGTGACCGCGAACCGTTGAGCCCCATGAGCAATCGATCCACGGACTTTTGTCCCATCCGCTCCAAACCAAGTAGCTCTTCCTGCCTGACATCCAGTCGATAAAGCGATGGAATACCGTCAATCAGTTTTGCCCCCAGGAGCTGTTCGACAAGCTTCTCACCGAGCCCATCGACATCCATGGCCGATCGTGAGGCAAAGAAGACCAACGTCTCACGGAGCTGAGCCGGACACTGAGGATTCGGGCAGCGGATGTACACTCCGCCCTTTTCCTGCTGCACCGCCGTACTGCATTCGGGGCATCGATCCGGAAAGGCAAACGGTCGTTCGTTACCGCTTCGCACTGCCGCATTGATTCGCAGAACATGAGGGATAATCCTGCCAGCTTTTTCGACCAGTACGCGGTCGCCGATCATAACTCCCAGTCGATCCAGTTCATCACGATTATGCAGGCAGGCTCGTGATACAATCGTGCCGTCAATCTCAACAGGCTCCAGATCTGCCACCGGGGTGAGTGTCCCTGTCCTGCCAACCTGAATCAAAATGTTGGTGACTGATGTTTCAGCCTCATAGCGTTCCCACTTGTAAGCTTTGACCCAGCGTGGGAATTTCGATGTTGCTCCGAGCTCGTCCCTCTGGGACAGTCGATTGAGTTTGATGACGATGCCATCGACTTCGAATGGCAGTTCGGGGACACCTTCGATCAATCGAGCGACCGCGTGGAGCAGCTGTTCACACCCATTGGCCTGAATCACCCCCGGCGTGACCGGCAGCCCCATCTGCCGAACCGACTGCAGAAACTCCAGGTAGCTGGCCCAGTGAATTCCTTCACAATATCCCACTCCGTGAGCCACAAATTGAAGACGTCGTTGCCTTGCAACCGCTGGATCCAGAAGTTTCAGTGCACCGGCTGCGGCATTGCGTGGATTTCGGAGAGGTTCTTCGCCCCGTTCGATCTGGCCGGCCTGAAAGGCGGCGAAGACGTTCCCATGAATCATGACTTCACCCCGAACTTCCAGAACCGGGGGCGGATCTTTGATGTTCAGCCGCAACGGCACTCCCTCGACAATACGCGCATTCGATGTGATATCGTCACCGGTCATGCCGTTCCCGCGAGTCACCCCGCGCACGAGTCGACCGTGTTCGTAGATAAGTCCCAGGGCAACACCATCGATTTTATACTCGACGCTATAGTCAGGTGATTCTTCTTCCAGGAGGTCTCTGAGATTCCTGTCCCAGTTGATCACGTCCTGCTCATCGAACAGATTCTCGATGGACAGCATGGGAACACGATGATCAACGGATTCAAATCCTTCGATTGCTGCTCCGCCAACTTTCCGTGACGGACTGTCGTCTGAGTCGCACTGTGGATACTCGGCTTCCAGTTTCCGCAGTCGGCGTAACAGCAGGTCAAATTCTCCGTCCGGAATTTCAGGTGCCGCCTCAACGTAGTACAGACGGTTATGCCGCTCCAGCTCACGGCGCAGAGTCTCGATTTCTGCTTTCACAGATGCCGTCACAGCAATTCCTTTGATTCAATGCGGACCGTATACGGGGGGGCTGACATCCTAATGGGACACCACCGCTTTCTCACGAATAAGAGCTCGAAGAGCGGGCGAGCGAATATTTCAGGGGAAACACACACTCTCTCACGGCTCCTGATTCCATGTTGTCGCCATTTGTGCCCAAGTGGCGCTGTCCAACGCATATCTCTGAACGACCACAGATCATTCATCTTCTGCGTCAAAAGAGTCTTCTGCCGTATGAATCCTAAACAGCCTTGCCCCGGCGACAACCTCCGGACCATGTGAGCTGTCAGTTATCATTAGACTTTGATTCGTGAAGCTCTCTGGTCCGGACAGCGGGAATCGCAGAAAAACCGGAGGGTCGTGGACGAAATATGAGTTTCGCGTGAATCGTATGTCTGTACGGATCCTCAGCATGACCGGCTGCTACTGAAGGCGTTGACACGATGGGCGGTCCAGCATAATTCAAGCACTGAGTTTCCACTAGTTCCACCATAAGCGGTCTGTTGGCAGCCAGTTTGCAAGGACCGGGCTGTCAGCAATCTGCGTCTGTGTTCGATCCTGACTCAGCGGGCGCCTCGAAGATCAGTCGACTGTTTCGGCAACTGGTGTCTGTTCGTCAGTCTCGGCGTTACGCTGCTGTCCGATGTCAGCCAGCTGTCGCGCCTGGGCAAGCGACGTATTGACTGTCAGCCGCAGGTCAGCCGTCCAGGGGCCCGTCGCCGGGGCGACAAAATTCCAGTGAGGTACCACTGCGACGCTTTGATGCACCAGCTCGAAACCGGATTCAGACTGGCTGATTGTCTCAATGGGAAATGCCCAAACTCCACCGGTCTGTGTCCAGTCCACGGCAAGATCCAAGCCCTGCCATTCATCCACCAGGCCCAGCCGTGATGACTTCGGCAGGTCGATGCAGACGTCAAGCGTACCCAACTGTTCACCACTGGCGCCGTAAAAGTAACGGTCTGAGGCACCGCCGGGCATGGTGGCAAAATTGAATTCGACGGCAAAATGTAATGGGACGCATTGCGGGAGATCGTCCAGCCGATACCGGACAAGCAACTCGCCTGGATTCCGTTGCGACATGATCACAACTTTGGAAACGGTGACCTCATGCACGCTGATTTTGCCACGACACGACATTTCCAGATGGACTTCATCATCTTTGTTCTTCACAGCTGCCTCGTAGGGTGCTGTGGAGAAGGCAGACAACACCCCGTCGCCCCTGGAAAACACTTCGCTGGAAATATCCGGCTGCAGAAAATGATCCACCAGACTCTTGTGAGGCCAGTTGTCGTAGACAAGTTTGCGGTCGAGACCCGGCTGTTTGAAGCGGACAATGTCATGAATGCTGGCAACTGCGGACTCTTCCTGGCCATCGCTATTGCGGAGTCGGTCGGCATGCTGCAGTACCGTCTGGTGATAGGGTTCGGGTCGCCGGTTGAGTGTCGCCAGCAAGTTCACTCGACAACTGCGCACATCCCATTCATACAGATGTCCACCGACAGACGGACTGAAGTACGCCACCATCCGCTGGTTACTCAGACGCACTTCATTCTGAGTGTCCAGATTATAATCACCCGTGGATACATCCACCCATCTGTCTGATTTACGCGTCAGCCGTTCGAGTTGATTGTCGGCCTCAATTAAATTTGCGTAGACCGCGTTGCGAAGGTGCGGCAGATACAGTCCACCAAACGCACCGTGCCAGTAACTGCAGTTGCACTGGCTTCGGTACAAATGCTGACGAATCTGTGCCAGTTGCCCCGCGTCACAGGGAGAATTCCGCTCCGCAAGTGCCAGCCGCATGCTGATCTCCAGCATACGCACGTACATTTCGTTACTTTCCGGATACTTCACTCGGAAATTGCGCCAAGAGCCACCACGAACAAACTGCAGCATACGCCTGCTGTCAGCGTCACCGGCCATGTTGCGCAGATCCTGCAATTCCTGCTGAGTCGAGCAGTCCAGCACCCATTCGGTCATTTCACGGTAGCTGGCATCCGGAACGTAAAACAGTCCCAGTGGCCTGACATGATCAAGTACTTCACCCGGCGTAGTCACTTTCAGCCAGCTGCTGTTTTCGCTCAGAGCCTTCAGAAAACGACGCAGCCAGCCGTCACCATAAACATGTTTATGAGTTTCCGGCCACGCGCCAAATTTTTCTCCGTCATCACCGAACAAGACGACAGCGTCATCATGGCAATCTGCGATCTCCCTCAGATACTCCACAGTTTCTTCCGGATCGCGGAAGGGAATGAGATATCTTAGACGTTCGCTGCCTGGCAGAACCGCCAGTAATCTTCCTTCATCTTCAGTGACGCGGTAGCCGTACAGCTGATCCTGACTCATTCCGGCACTGAGGAAATGATGATCGTCCAGAATGGTATATTGAATTCCTGCGGTGGTGAGGTCTCCGGCAAACGTCTGTTCCCACACGCGTTCAGGCATCCACATCCCGCGGACTGACGTGCCTAATAGTTTTTGCAGATACTGTGTGAAGGACTGAATCTGACCGAGTCGATCACGACGTGGAATATTGGCGAGAATCGGCTCATAGAATGCACCACCGATGATTTCAGTCTGTCCACGTTCCACCAGTGAGCGAAGCAGATCGATATATTCAGGATGCTGCCGTTCGAGCCATTCCAGCAGACTTCCCGAGGTGTGCAGCGCAAACGGGATCTCCGGAAATTCAGAAACCAGCGTCAGGAAGGGCCAATAACTGTCCAGATACACCTGTTCGAATATCTCGTCGAAATTACCGACTGGCTGGTGATTGTGCAGAGCCAGAATCAGGCGCAGAGTTCCCGCCATGGATGAAATGCTCCCATTCTCCTGCATCCAGGAGAAGGATGGATATTTTTTGGGTCAGCCGTACTCGACCGATTCGTTCTGACCCGAATTCGCCATATTCAATGGTTCAGAACGGCTCCACAACCCATATCGAGTTGGTTTATTCCGACTCTGCATCACTTCCACTGAATGCTAAAACAATCTTCCAGACCCACTATCATCGCGAATATTACCTAAATTCTCATCATCTGGCTGTCCTGTTCGTCACACGTGATTGTGGCATGAAGACAGCGTGATGGGAAGAACGAATTCAGAGTCTGCATCATTCCCCCCCCCTCGTGGTTCTGTGGAATGACCGCGCCGGCAGACGGTCGAACGATTGAGTTTCAGCCATCAAACTGTGACAGGCTCGAGTCGTTCGCACTAACGTTCACCACTCACTGTTGACAAAGCCGTGATGTACAGCACAGGACCGGACACGTCACTCACAGCACACGGACTTCGCGCTGCGGGAACGGGATGTTGATCCCTTCTTCTGCGAATGAGCGGTGAATTTGAGTATGCAGTTCCGTGATTGTGTGGAGCCGGTTTTCCATATCCGGCAGGTATGCCCGGAGGACCAGATTAAGCGAGCTGTCACCAAAATTCTCGAAGGTGGCAACCGGGCTTGGGTCATCGAGTACGTTCGGATGCTGTTCTGCAATTTGCAGCATGATGGATCGGGCTTGGTCCGGGTCAGACGAATATCCAATACCGACCGAAATCAGAATACGGTTCGTGGAATCACTGAGTGTCCAGTTGAGCAATTTTCCGTTGACCAGTTCGCGGTTGGGAACGATATATTCCCTGCGATCCCAATCCGTGATCGACGTGGCACGAATCTGGATCTTCGAAACCACTCCACTCACACCATCGATAGTCACAACGTCCCCAATCCGAAGCGGACGTTCCAAGAGGATGATGATGCCGGATACAAAGTTGGCAAAGACTTCCTGCAATCCAAAACCCAGACCAACGGACAGTCCCGCCACAAGCCACTGGACCTGCGACCAGCGCAACCCCAGGGAACGACAAACAAACGTGGTTCCGGCAATCAGTACCATGTACCGAATGACAGTCGTAATTGTGTAGCGCACACCGCTGTCAAAACTCGACTTTTGCAGCAGTATTACGCCGACAAGGCCGGGCAGCTGTCGAACTCCGACCAACGTCGCGAATGATGCAAACGCTACTACCAGCAGGCTGCCAATCGTGATGGCTCTAGTATCCCAATTCTGTCTCGTGGCCTGTTCTCCGGACTCCAGAGTCTGCGTGACCGAGACCCATTCCTGAATCGTCCAAAGTTCGTAGCGATCCACAACCCGCAGCGCGGGCAGAATGTCGAACCAAATGGCCCAGGCGCAGCCAATCATCACGAGAACGGCGGCATTGCGGATGAGTTGTCGTGCCTGCGTTCCGAAGACCAGTATCTCGGAGTCGTCTGTGGCCGCCTGCTGCGGCAGCGGACTGTCTGTGGCATCATCTGACTGATCCCGTTTTTTCGCCCGCTCTCGCGCCAACTCCAGTCGCATAGAGCGATGAATCATCTGCAGCCAGCGCAGCACCAGCGACCAAGCGAGAATCACCCCGGTTCCTGTCACCACCGACCATCCAAGGCGATCCCAGAGGGACAGCGCCGTATGATGAAATCCGATTGCAGAACACACCGCAAGAATCAATGGAATCGTCACGACAGCCGGAATCCAGACATAGCGCGCCACATACAGAAAACCGGACCGGCGGACGAGTGCCAGTACGAAAGGTCCACCCACCGGAAAGAATAACCGACACAGGAGCCCCGTACTGCATGCGAGCAACATCAGGAACAGTACTCGCTCCGGTATATCGGTCTGGTCAGGGATATTCCGAGCCAGAAAAAACAAAAACATGGGCAGCGCAAGTAGGAGAAACACCAGTCGCAGCCAGCGACGCAGGTGATCACAGACCACCGGCTTCCACATCAGGTGACGGGACGCAAGTCCCCCGGGCCTCAGGACCTGTCGGAAGAAGTTCAGCCACAGCGCAATTCCGCCGATCTGGATCAGTGACTGCCCGAATGGCATAGCCATGCTGCCGGTGATTCGATGAAGTATCGTACCAACCAGCATCAGAAACAGGGGCCACTCTGCGGCCAGCCCAATGCTCAGCAACAATGCCAACACAGTCGGCTGCAAACTCATGCAGGTTTTGCGGCCGGCTTCTTCACCCCGGCGCATAAGTCTATCTTTAGCGCGCGACTGCACGGCCAGCAGCAGGACGATGGCCAGCCCGGCAGGGATAATCAGCACCCACACCAATGTGCCGCTGCCCCGCGCTACGGTACTGACACTCTCCATGAGACCACGGCCATACGCCTGCAGGCTCTGGAAAGCGTCCATGAAATCCCTACGTCTGACCGGATCGTGACTGCGCAGCCAAAGCGCGTGCTCACTGGAAAATTCTGTCCAGCGTTCGATGAAAACGATGGTGTTGCGGTCGGCACCGTTGACGTCTCCCAGCAAAGAGAATAACTGAGTTTCATTTTGGTTCAGCTGATTCAAAACGCGAGGAATTTGATCGAGAACTTCGACTTCTGCCTCGCTGGCTGAACTACGAAACTTAACAGTGTCGACTTCAATGCGTTGTTTCGCGTCCTCATATTCAATCTCGCGCTGTCGCCATCCTGCAGTGAGTTCGTCGATCCGGTCAATCTCGGCACGGATCTCGCTCAGAGACGGCAGCTGAGATCCGAAATACAGTAACTCACGCCCAAGTGTTGTGTCTGTCCCAAACTTCTCGACGCGAGTCCGAATTTTTTCGCTTTCTTCTGTGAGTCTCTTCAGCTCTTCCTCCCGGCGTTCGAGGATCTGCTGCCAGCGAGGAATATCCTGCTGAGTGATACGGTCATTTGCTGTGGCCAGTTCAATTCGCAGTTCACCGAGCTCACGGATCTCGGCATTTTCAATTGCTGCCAGCTGGTCTTCTGCCCGGCGAGCTTTGTCAAGTTCCTGACGTGACTGTTGCTTTCGCAGTGAATCGAGTTGATTCTTTAGTGCCTTGAGTCGACCCTGGTAGAGCCTGATGAGTTCCTGCTGATGCGAAACCCGCATCGAGGGGAGATTCAGCGATACTTCGGTGTTTAGTCGCGCCAGAGAGCTCCGAGTCAATTCGTGAGTTGCCATGGCTTTGAAGCGTGTTGCCTCTGCAGCGGCGCGCAGGGCGGTATCCAGCAGCCTGACTGATTGATCCGGAAGAGTTCGTAATTGATCGTCCGACGCAGTAACCACCTGTTCGGCAGCCAGTATTTTTTCCTGAAGGATTCGTTTCCGATCCGCAGACAGGTCCACTTCCTGTTGCTGGCGTTCCAATTCCTGCTCTGCGGACGTCAGGCTTAATCCCAGAGTGGCCACGGCCTGTTCGAGTTCCACAACAGACATTGACTCAACAAGCCTGCTGTCAGTGAGCACTGGCAGCTGCTGGAGTTGTTCCACCTGTGCCGACAGCTGATTGAGTTCATCCTGAAGTACCGTGCTCTGCTTTTTCAGTTCGTCGATAATGTCAAGGTCATCACCGGCCTGAGTCAACAGTCCTCGAATCTGCTGCCGCGTCACTTCATCAACGTCTGCTTGATCTATCTGTGACGTGAGGCGGGCGACACGCTGATGCAATACGTCCAGTTCGTCAGTCGAGGACGCCGGTGGGTCAGAATGGTCCTGGCTTTGCGGGAGCAGCCCATCCTGCAGCGTGCCGGGATCATCCAGTCCGTGAGCAGCGGATGTCGCAAGAATAATCAGGGAAAGACCGACCATAACTGCCGCGGGTTTGCATACGGTCACGGGGCCGGTTCCGCCCCAACCAACAGTCGAATCAGTGCCTGTAAATTTCTTGTTCTGGGTTTTCATCTGCTGCGGTCCGTGCATTGCAGGCCGATATCAACTTTCAAGCACTCTGGCCTGTTCCAGAATCGATTCCATCTTATCCGTAGCGTGTTCGATGGAGATGACCGCCTGCTGGAAGTTGGTGTGAGTTGATGAGCGCCAGGCATCTTCGCGGAACTGGGTGACCGCTTTGCGAAGCCTGCCGATCTTCTTGCGGACAAACCGGAAATAGGTGGCGGGGTCGTCAGCTTTATTCTCGATTGCCCGACTCATGTCAAACACAGTTCGCACGATTCCCATCAGCTCCGGAAAATCTTCGACTTCGTCACTGTGCTTGATGAAGGTTCGCACCATCCAGGCGTGAGCCATAGTTTTCTGGAACTCACCTGCCAGGGTGACCAGAGTCAAGGCTTGTTGCTGTTCATTAATCATGACGGGACTATTGTGTTATTCCGCTGTCGTTGTGGATCCCGGCATCCAAAGAATGTCATCGGTGCCGTCCCCGTTTTTACGTCTCGCCAAAACAAATAACAAATCAGACAGACGATTCAGAAAGACACCGACTTCCGGGTTTGCACGCGTCGTCTCGCCTGACTCAATGAGTCGCAAAAACTCCACTTCCGAACGACGACAAACCGAACGAGCCAGATGCAGCGCAGCTGCTGCCGGTCGTCCTCCAGGAAGAATGAAACTGGTCAGCGGAGCGAGGCGTTCAGTCGCAGCGTCAATCAGAGACTCCAGCCACTGTGAGTGATGGCTTCCAATTCGCGGGCACTGATCTGCTGACCCGTCGACTGTCAGCGGACAGCACAGGTCTGCCCCCAGGTCGAACAGCAGCTGCTGAATTCGATTCAGCAGCTGCTGCAAATCGTGATCGGTCGTCAGAGAGGCAGCTGTTCCGAGATGACAGTTGAGCTCGTCCACCGCACCCATGGTAACGATTCGCTGTGCCGTTTTGCGAACGCGGCTGCCGTCACCGAGTGATGTCTGCCCGGCGTCACCTGCTCGAGTGTAGATTCGGTCCAGTCGCACCATGAGTCAACTCAGCTTCGCCGCAGTCGGTCGGCCAGCGTCTTCACATCTGACGACATAGCTGCACGTGCTTCGGCCAATCCGGCTGCCGTGGGTACTCCGGATTTGACGTAGTTGATTACGTGAGCTTCTGCTTTCATAAATTCTTCGGAGGCCTGCGGAATCTCAGAGGCCACATCTACCGGAATGGTTGTGACTCCGTTGCAGTCACCGTGCAGCAGATTGCCTGGATAAATGGTAATCTTGCCGACCGTTATCGGAACATTGACCGACAGGATGTGACAGTCGCCGTGAGAACAACAGGT
>Ga0310123_10000056_pt1 | contig 90093 bp, 74 predicted proteins | sample CB6_AW_1057_MG_FD_203505 | JGI IMG/M metagenome (GOLD analysis project Ga0310123, IMG submission 203505) | Marine microbial communities from Western Arctic Ocean, Canada - CB6_AW_1057 | ecosystem: Environmental > Aquatic > Marine > Oceanic | place: Canada: Western Arctic Ocean | collected...
GCGGGCTCTTCATCCGCGGGTTCTTCAGCCGCGGGCTCTTCATCCGCGGGTTCTTCATCCGCGGGTTCTTCAGCCGCGGGCTCTTCATCCGCGGGTTCTTCAGCCGCGGGCTCTTCATCCGCGGGTTCTTCATCCGCGGGTTCTTCATCCGCGGGTTCTTCAGCCGCGGGTTCTTCAGCCGCGGCATCGACAGATGGCAATTTTTTGCCTGAGGACTGATCAGTGGAGGCTGGTTTCAATGATTTCTCAGCAGAGTCCACGTCCTCTGCTTCAGATTCCGTAGCGGCTTCCGGAGCAGTAGCATCGGCGCCTCCAAAGCTGAACAGTGGGCCGGAGGTGATCCCCATCCCGCCTTTGAGTTCCTCGCGGGTATATGAATCAACATCTCCTGCTATTGCATCGCCGTCACCAGTTCCAGTTCCTTCTATTTCCGCAGCAACCTGTTGCGCCTGGATCTCTTCAATTGAACGACAGCTGAGACCAATCTTGCGATCTGCCGTGTCAACACGCAGAACTCGGACTTCCAGCTCCTCACCCACATTTACCAAAGTCTCCGGATGTTCCACTTTGTGATCCGCCAGCTCGGAAATGTGCAGAAGACCTTCCAACTCGTCTTCCAGCTCCACGAACACCCCAAAATTGGTGATTTTTGTGACTTTGCCGCTGATAGAACTGCCCGGGGTGTATTTTTCAGGAATACGCGTCTCCCACGGGTCTTCCGCAAGCTGTTTCAATCCTAAAGAGATGCGACGACGTTCTTCGTCCACGGACAGGATCTGACATTCAATCGGGTCACCCTTCTTCAGCATCTCATTGGAATGAGAAACCTTTCGCGTCCACGACATATCGCTGATGTGCAACAGTCCGTCGACGCCTTCTTCCAATTCCACGAACGCACCGTAGTTCGTCAGATTCCGGACGGTTCCCTTTACGATGTCACCCACAGGGTATTTCTGCGAAACATCGTCCCAGGGGTTGTCCTGAGTCTGCTTCATACCCAAGGAGATTTCCTGTTTTTGTGTGTTGATGCCGAGCACCATCACATCGACTTCGTCACCAATACTCACCAGTTCGCTCGGGTGACTCACGCGCCGTGTCCATGACATCTCACTGATATGCACCAAACCCTCGATACCATCTTCCATTTTCACGAACGCACCGTATGTCAGCACGTTGACAACTTCGCCTTTCGCCGTTGAATGGACAGGATACTTCTCTTCAATGTTCTCCCACGGACTGGCGGACTTCTGTTTGAGACCCAGAGCGATCTTTTCTTTTTCGTAGTCAATGTTAAGAACCATGACTTCGACTTCGTCGTCGATCCTGACCATTTCCGTGGGATGACTGATGCGCCCCCAACTCATGTCCGTAATGTGCAGCAGGCCGTCGATGCCGCCGAGATCCACGAACGCACCGAAATCGGCAATGTTCTTTACGGTTCCTTTACGAAGGTCCCCGGTCTGGAGTGTTTCCAGCAGTGCCTTCTTCATCTTTTCCCGGGCTTCTTCGATCAGTCGACGTCGCGAGACAACGATATTCCGCCGCTGTTCGTCGATCTTGAGAATCATGCACTCGACTTCCTGACCAATGTAATCGCCAATATCCTGCGGACGCCGAACGTCCACCTGACTGGCAGGCAGGAACACATGCACTCCGATGTCAACCAGCAGACCCCCCTTGATCTTGCGTTCGACCGGCCCCTTAACGATATCGCCTTCTGCGTGTCGGGAGATGACGTCTTCCCACTGCCGGATGCGTCGTGCTTTGCGCCACGACAGCAAAATCAGACCAATAGAGTCTTCAAATTCTTCCAGAAGGACTTCAATTTCGGAACCTGGTTCCGGCAGTTCATCGTCATCACCCCATTCGTCACGTTGAACCACTCCCTCACTTTTGTACCCAATATCCACGATGACTTCTTCGTCATCGACACGAACGACGCGACCATTCAGCAATTGATTGATGTTGTACGTCTGAGCATCATGCTCGTAAATGAGTTCTTCGGACTCGGTGAAAAGAGCATCAATTTCCTGTTCGTCTACGGAGAATTCACGAAGGAGGTTACGATCGACCATGGATAAAAAACCGCCGGGAGAACATGGGCCGGACGCTCCAACCCACTCAACTCTGTTAGAGGAATCTGGATCAGCGCAGAACTCACTATGAATTCGGCTGCAGCAAAAAAATCGGATCGCGGGTTATATAGTCATCACAAAATAAAGTCCAGCACAGGATTACAGCAAATTCGAAAACGTCAGGGGATGGATTTGAGGTTCGCCACCGGTTGCTGCATGGATGCCTTCGACCAGCCACCAACTCTGACCGCGCCAGCTACCATTTTTGGCGACCCATTCCGCCTGACTTGACACATCGGAGGCGTTCATACTACATCTAGCTCGGTTTTCGGTCGGGAATCGGTGTTGATTCCGGCAGACAAACGACGAAAATACAATATATCGCCTGCTCCGTGGTGATATTTGATTCCTGTTGCACTTTTGGAGGGCTGAATGTTGAATTTCACGACCATTGGTCGAACTGCGACCGCTGGTGCTCTGCTCCTTGCACTTCTCGTTTTGTCTTCCGGTCGTACAGAAGCCAGGCCACCGTACAAGAAATTGTATCAAAAGACGTATCCCAAATTGGACAAGACTGAAGGTATCAAGATTAGTTGCAAAGTCTGTCACCCGGTAAAGGACAAGAAAATGCGCAACAACTACGGTGCTGCGCTCCGGATAGAACTCGGCGTGACCGACCGCAAGAAGTGGGAAAAAGATCTCGCTAAAGTGACAGCGGCACTGCAAAGACTTGAAGGCAAGAAGAGCCACGTGAAAGACAAAACTTTTGGCGACCTGATCAAAGAAGGTAAGTTGCCGGGCGAAAACAAGCCTGCCAAGGCCAAAGAGTAAACTGTCTTTCAGTTGTCCGATCTTCCAGTGAGCGCGAGCCCGAATGCGGCTCGCGTTTTCGTTTGGCGACGGCAAACCGGACTCACACCACGGTGTATCAGAAAAGCCCTGCTATCATCCTGTGTCGCGACCACTGATTCAATGGACTCGACATTCAACTGGCACGCTCTGCTGCGGCGGCAGCTTCATCTTCGAAGTCGAGTCGCATTTGACGGTCATCCCGTAAGCCCAGCTCCCGAAACAGCAGGCTGGGCTGGATATCCGTGTTATGCTGGTATTTGCTGCTTTCGTATTCCGTCACATGACCTTCGATCGTGTGATAGAAGATCTGGCAAACCTGAACTCCGGGATAAATTCGTACCGGCTGTACAGCAAACATTTCCAGCGTCCAGTAACCGCAAAACCCAACGTCACCGAAGCCCGCGGTAACATGGACGAACAGGCCCAATCGACCAATCGATGAACGGCCTTCCAGCATCGGAACATAATTGTGTGTCTCGGTGTGCTCAATCGTACGCCCCAAGTACAGCTGATTAGGCTGCAGTACAAGTCCTTCCTGAGGAATTGTCAGACGTCGAAATCGACTTGGGCGTCGCATGTCCAGAATGATCTCTTCGTACACCAGCAATTCATCGTGCAATCGCAAATTGTAACTGTTGGCGTTGAGCTGTTCCTCAGAGAACGAGCTGATGGACAGGTTCTTTCCCAGCTGAGCTCTGATTTCGCTACCGCTCAGAATCATGGCGATGGTGCCGAAAGGAAGGTTTTCACTCTGAAACAACTCAGTACGTCGTCAAGCCTACAGAAGCGGAGATGTCCCTGCAGCCGGAGTGGTCATACGTCGCGGACGTTTTCACGGAGTGGCCCGAAACCGCATGACTCCGGCAGCCCCAAAACCAGGACTTCCGACAACAGAGCTGGCGACCAAACAAACGTCCATGTTGAACGCCAGCGTAGGTAGATTCGGATCGGCGTTCAACCGCTCGGCGAATAACAATCACTGAAACCTGTCGGTACTCAGGAACGCGATCGGCAATTCCGTTCGCCCGGCCGTGGCCAGATCGGCCAGTGCCTCGCCAATAACACTGGCAAATTTAAATCCATGCCCGGAAAAACCAGCCGCAAATACCATCCTTGGTGAGTCAGCGGCTCGGTCCACCAGAAAATGTCCATCCGGTGACATCGTATACATGCAGCTACTGCTCCTGACGGGCTCCCGGGCAATCCCGCACATGTACTCTCTGGCGAACTGCAGGCAGGGTCCGCGTTCCTGAATAATGGCACCATCACCGGGCTCTGAAGGATTTGCAATCGGTGAACCCGCAGTGTGGCGAGCCAGTTTGACTTCCGCAGGACCGGATGGCATTCCATAAAATGCTCCCTGGACAGTGTCAAAGAAGAAAGCCGGCAGGTCCGCAAACACAGGCAGATGGGCTGCATCGACCGAATGCCACAGCTGCAGCTTGTGCAGAATCTGCAGCGGTGGCACTCGTTTCACCAAGAGCGACGCCGACCAGGCACCACCTGCAACCACCACGGATGCGGCCGTCCTGGTCGCCTGGTCAGTGGCCACTGTCACAAAATCAGGATGGACCTCCACGTGCCTGACCGGTTCAAAAAAACAAGCTTCGGCGCCCAACTCATGAGCTCGGTTCAGGTATTGGGCAACGCAGTCCTCCACGGCCAGGATACCGGCGTCGACATCCAGAACAACGCTGTGGTGTTCCGGAAAACGCAGCATCGGCCATCGCAGCCGAGCTTCGACCGGATCGAATTGTTCAACCGGTAAACCGTGTTGTGAGGCTGCCCTCAGAGTTCCTGCGATGACGTCCCCATCGACCGGACCTGACAACACCACTCCGATGCGGTGAAACAGTGAGGCTCCACTTTCCGCTTCGAGATCTCTCCAGTGTTGTTCAGCTGCCTGCAGCAGCGGAACGTAGTCCGGATGCTCATAGTAGGCTTTTCGGAACACTCTGAACTTCCCGTGTGAACTCCCTCGGTCATGGACGGGTCCAAACTGTTCCAGTCCACAAACGTGAAGCCCGCGTCGCGCGAGGTGGTAAAGAACACTGCTGCCCATTCCACCAAGACCAATCACCAGACAGTCGTAGTTCATACAGTTCTACTTCGCTGATTCGCGTACTGGATCTTACCGTTGGATTTGGACCGCTGTTGGACAAACCCTGGGGCCATCCTACAATCCCGGCCCGTTGAGTAAATAAGCTCCGGAACGCGGGGATGTTGTGCCGGCCTGGCGTCGCGATCGACTCCGCAGAAGATTGACACCGATGCCACGAGCAGCCCCGAAAGCGCTGAGGTTATATGAATGAATCGTTCAATGGAAAAGATCGTGGCCCTGTGCAAGCGTCGGGGATTCGTGTTTCAGAACTCAGAAATCTATGGAGGCCAGAATGGTTTTTGGGATTACGGTCCGCTTGGCACGGAACTGAAACGCAACGTTCGTGATGCCTGGTACAAAGACATGGTGCAGTCACATAATGAACTGCAGCTTCGGGATGGAGCCCCCGTCAGATTTCAAATGGTGGGACTGGAAACGTCCATCATCATGCACCCTCAGGTCTGGAAATGTTCGGGCCACTATGATCTGTTCCATGACATGATGGTCGATTGTCGGGAAACGCGTGCACGATATCGACTCGATCAGGTCCGCTGTCGTCGTGTGAGCTGCCAGGGAAAAACGGTCGACGGTCAGCTGAGTAGCGATGGTGGTCCATCAGTCCGTGAAGGTGACCAAAAACAATTCTCCAGCGTTTTCGTTGCATCCACAGCTGGAGATTTTCACGAGGACCTGATAGCTGAAGCCCTGCGGGTGTTCGACGTAAAGAAAAAATACGCCGACCGCATGCAGTGGGATGGCCCAGTCACCTCCCTGGACCAGATCGCCGAAGCCGAATTTGCATCCGTGGTGGCTCCGGGAGCCACGCGAGCCGGTTCACTGACTGCCCCCCGTGAGTTCAATCTGATGTTCAAGACGATCATCGGAGCTCTGGGCAGCGAGGACGATGCTGCTTTTCTGCGTCCGGAGACAGCTCAGGGTATCTTCACCAATTTCCGCAACATCGCAGACAGTACCCGAGTGAAACTGCCATTTGGTGTGGCTCAGATTGGCAAGAGCTTTCGAAATGAAATCACGCCCCGCAATTTTACGTTTCGGTCGCGTGAATTCGAACAGATGGAAATCGAATTCTTCTGTCATCCGGAACAGTCGAAAGACTGGTATACCTGGTGGCGCGACTACCGTTATCAGTGGTATCAGAACCTCGGCATCAGTCCGGAGCGTCTGATCCTGCGTGAGCATGAAGCATCTGAACTTTCTCACTATTCGGTGGGCACTGCTGACATCGAATATGCGTTTCCATTCCTGGACACCGGAGAATACGGCGAACTGGAAGGAGTGGCCCACCGCGGCAACTTCGACCTGCGTTCGCACATGGAAGGCAAGCTGGCCAAAAACGACATCGGCGAACTGGAAGTCGAACAGAACGAACACGGTCAACCCGTTCATCGCGGCAGCGGTAAAGATCTGAGTTACTTCGATGATCAGTCACGCGAACGTTTTGTACCTCACGTTATTGAACCATCCGCCGGAGCCGACCGAGCCACACTTGCGTTCATTTGCGAAGCATATCATGAAGACACTCAGCCGGACGAACATGGTAAACTTAAGGAACGTACCGTCATGCAGTTCCACCAGCGACTGGCGCCCATCAAGGCAGCCGTATTCCCACTGATCAAGAAGGAAGGCATGCCGGAAAAGGCCGCGGAAATCTTCGGAGAGCTGAAAGCAGCGGGATTGAACTGCCAGTATGACCAGCAGGGAGCTATTGGCCGCCGTTATCGACGCCAGGATGAAATCGGAACACCGTATTGCATCACGGTGGATGGCGACACAGCTGTGGATGATACGGTGACGCTGCGCGATCGTGACAGTCTGGAGCAGGTCCGTGTGCCGGCAGACCGGGTCGTTCAGGAGATCAACGATCGGCTGACAGCATAAACGCACTGAGTTCCCAGACCCAGTGATAGGAGAAGTCTGACGACTGTTTCAACTCCGGAGAGTCGTCTGATGTCTTCCTTGTCTGAGATGACCTGGTCTTGGACAACGAGTCACCGGGGGGGTGACTGGAAACTGAGTTACTGGCCGATCGGTTTAATCCGACGCCGTAAACCAGGCAAACTCACACGAGACATCCGGCTCAAAATCAGGATAGGACTTCTCCCGACAACGAAAAGACTGGAAGCCAGGAGGATCTTTTATGTGGATCCTGCCGACAGGTCTTTGGGCGGCATCGGCCTGAATACCACCACTGCCAGTGACGGCAGAAACACAGAAATACTGTGATCGAAACCGTGACTCGCAGTCCCCGAACTGTAGGCTCCACCCTGATTACCAGACCCCGAACCGCCATACCATTCGGCATCGCTGTTGAAGATCTCACGATAGAATCCGGATTTCGGAACACCAATTCGGTAGTCGCTGCGGGGTGTCGGAGTCAGGTTGGCAGCTACCATCAGCTGCTGCTGCCCGTCCTGAGATTTGCGAATCCATGCCATTACACAATTCTGAGTGTCATCGCCGATGACCCACTCGAATCCTTCGCTGAAGGCATCGGCTTCGTACAAGGCTGCTTCTTCGGCATACAGCCGGTTGGCATCACAAATCATGCGTCGAACACCTTCGTGGCGATCGAATGTACGCAGCAGCCAGTCGATCTCACCGTCGTGATTCCATTCGTTCCACTGCCCGATCTCACCGCCCATAAACTGCAGCTTCTTGCCTGGCATCATGTACTGCATCGCGTACAACAAACGCAGGTTCGCAAACTGCTGCCACTGGTCGCCTGACATTTGCGAAAGCAAAGACTGCTTGCCGTGGACAACTTCGTCATGCGACAGCGGTAAAATAAAATTTTCTGTGAACGCGTAGATTGCCCGGAAGGTCAGATCATTGAGATGCCACGTTCGGTGAATGGAATCTCGCTGCATAAAACGCAGCGTGTCATTCATCCAGCCCATGTCCCATTTCATCGTGAAACCCAGACCACCTGCACACACAGGACGCGAGACACCGGGCCATGCGGTGGATTCCTCGGCGATACTGAGCACGCCCGGAAACTCTGCGTGAAGCATGATATTCATTTCCCGCAGAAACTGGACGGCATCCAGATTCTCTCGTCCACCGTGCTGGTTAGGAATCCACTGATCGGAATCACGCGAGTAATCCAGATACAGCATCGACGCCACCGCATCGACACGAATGCCGTCCATGTGGTAAACGTCACACCAGAAGCGGGCGCTGGAATTCAGGAACTCGGCCACTTCACGTCGACCGTAATTGAAGATGTACGTGTTCCAGTCGGGATGATAACCCTGCCGCGGGTCGGCATGTTCGTAGACTGCCGTACCGTCGAACCGAGCAAGTCCATGGTCGTCGGTTGGAAAATGGCCGGGAACCCAGTCAATCAAAACGCCCAGACCGTGACTGTGCAGATAATTGACGAAGTACTGGAAATCATCCGGTGAACCAAAGCGACTGGTTGGTCCAAAATAGCCCGTCGTTTGGTATCCCCAGGAACCGTCGAACGGATGTTCCGTGACGGGCATCAGCTGAATGTGCGTATAACCCGTTTCCAGAACGTACTCGGTGAGTGACGGTGCAAGTTCACGATAGTTAAAGAATTCACGACTGTCGTGAGGCCGTTTCCACGACCCCAGGTGAATCTCGTAAACGGACACCGGGGCGCGCAGCCAGTCTGTTTCGCGACGACGCTGCAGCCAATCGTCATCAGTCCACCGGTAATCCCGCAGATTCCAGACGATCGATGCTGTGGCCGGGCGCAGCTCGGAAGCAAATGCAAACGGATCCGCCTTTTCAATCAGCTGACCGGCCCGAGTCCGGATCGCATATTTGTAACGCATTCCGGGCGTTGCGGCCTCAATCTGCCCATACCAGACACCACTGTCACTGGAATTGAGGAAATCGCGGCCTGGTGTCCAGCCATTTCCATCACCAATCACTGATACTTCGCGAGCATTCGGAGCCCACACAGAAAACCGGACACCTTCCTCAACCACGTGAGCGCCCAGCGTACGATAGAGTGTGGAACCATCCGCCTGGGCATCAAAAGTACAGTTTGATTCTCTGGAGATCTCAGTGGTCATTTCAATGGTCAAAAACCGGCTGACTCGACGGGCAAAATCGAAGGGATCAGGACGTTCTGGATTGTTGTTCCGTAAGCAACGCTGATTTCCTGCGGGTGATTATCATTCGGAGCGTTCAGCATGTCCATCGCATGTCACGGCATTGGCGTCGCTGACCACTGCCTGCTCGTGGTCACTTGTGCCTACCGGCTGTTTTTGCCGCCGGATTGACTCGTGACCTCTGCTCAACCGGGTGTCACCACACGACAACACCTGATGCCGCCGATCACCGCAGATGAAGTCGCTGATTGGAAACAGCCCGTGATGCTGAGCCTTTAGGCAGATCCGATGAAGCCATACCGTCAGCACACGAACCGCAGGCAACTGACAGGCGGCAGGATCCTGCGCTAACCCAGGCACGAACTGGAATTCACTGTATGGTGTAGCGTTCCGCCCGAAGTCACATGGACACGTGCTGTGCCTCACGTGAATCCGGTGCGGGACGAAACGATTGAACTGCTGAAAGTTCCGCCGAATCAACAGGCAAGGCTGACAGCGGTTGCACAAGTGTAGATATAATCTTTACCGACACCATCCACCGAGGGACTCAGCAAATGAGAAAAGAGAGGGCGGACAAACGCGTGTTGCGCCCGGCGATGTCTGTGACCATGCGGGTCATCAGTTTAGCGGACGTTCGGTAGTACCTGAGTACCCACCAGCTGACTGCCGTTTGCCTGTTCACTCTTCGCTGTTGCAAGCTTCACCCAGGTTTTAGAGAATTCATTCTGCGACATCGGCTGGATCTTGACACCAGCGCTCTCAAACCATGGGCGTATCCGTCGACTGGAACCCCACTCATCCAGTGAAATTGTGCCGTCGCGATCGCGATCCATGCGACCGAACGTCCAGTCTGCCTGGCCTCGCATTTGTTCTGTGCCTTTACTCCGCACAGACTGGCTCCGATCACCGCGGTCTGATATGGCCCCGGACGACGAGCCGGCAGCAGCCCCGATAATCACCAGGCGTTCCCGTTTGCTGACTGTCAACGACACCTTGCCAGCGTCCGCTTTGAGCTTGTCCCACACGACCAGTTCTCTGGGAGTCAGGAGTCCGTCTCCATTACCGTCGATCTCATCAAACTGCTCGAGATCCTGACGACGAGCAACAATCCATTCATACAGCCCAATCTGTCCGTCCAAATCAGAATCGGCTTCGACATAGGCTTTTGGCAGGTCGACTGTGATCCGTCTGCGATCACGTGGTTTGAATGGAGGAGGAGGCGTCGACCGGTTAGCTCGACCATTGTCACCACTGCCGAGTCGTTCCTGCTCGCGGCGCCTGTCATCAAAACGCTCACGCACCCGGTTGCGCATGTCGTCCACAGTTTGCCCACTCCGTAAATCGAAACCGCGCTCTTCCATTATTCCACGAAAGCGCTCTGGAATCCTGTCAATCTCCTCCTGATCGATCACTCCATTTTGATTTGTATCCAAACGAGAAACCGGATCACCCCCGCCCCATCCAGCACCTTCACGATCACCGCGGCGCCCACCAAAGCCACCGCGCCCACGACGAAAGCCGCCTCGGCTACCATCGAAGCCGCTACGGTCAGCGTCGCCGAAGGCACGACGATCCACGTCCTGAGCGTCTGAAATTGGTGTGCAGAGTACCAGTATTAATCCGGCAGCGTTCAACCGAGTCATCATAGTATTTATGTCCAGTGAGTTTGCTGCTCTCGGCCAACTAAAGACCCCACAACCGGAGGTATCGTAACCATATTCCGCATCAGGCTGAACAGTAAACCGCGTCTTCCAATTGTCATACACATGACCCTGGTGCCGCCGGCAACGAATATAACGACTATCCTGGATCCTTCTGACGAACCAGCATTCTGCGGACAATCCGGTGTCCTTTCTCTGATTCCTCCTGAAAATTCTGGATGATCCCTGCGATTCTGCGAAAATAAATCGACGCGTACCTGGTCCGCCTAGGTTGTATTGAAATGAATCCGCAAAAGAACACCCGCGGGCAAAAATGCTTCAATCATCTATAAAACCACCAGCAATGCGTCTGGTTTCTTCGCAGACAACTTCGTTCCAACAGTGCTTTCATGAATCTTAACACTGTCCATTTGTGCAAAAATTTGATCTGCATCGTGCTGCTGACGGCCGTGGTTGCTCCAGCGCAGGTTCAGGACGACCGTCGCCAGGGAACGGAACTGGATCTGTTGCGCAGTGAAGCTGTGCTGCGAGAAATTGGCATGTCCTCAGAAGGTATCGCACAGATTGAGGAGATTCGTCGCAAGACGACCACAACGCGGGCCGTATTTGAAAGGTTCAAAGAGAAGCTGCGGTCGGCAACGACAGATGAGGAACGATCTGCTGTCCGGCAGGAAATCCAGGCTGCCGTGAAAGCCGGAGGGGTTGAATTTCAGCAGCAGGCCCTGCAGCAACTCAGCGCCGACCAGCGAAAGCAGCTTCGACGCGTCTATATTGAAAACTACGGATCCTTTGCTCTGGCCGATGACCGAGTTGCTGCCGACCTGGATCTTTCACCAGAGCAGCGCAGCCTGATTAAACAGTTGATCGAAACACATCGACAACAGGAACTGGACGAAGAGTTGTCTACTGAAGAACGTGACACCGCAGAGAAGGCCGCCAATACGGCGCTGTTTGGCGTACTCTCAAATCAGCAACTGGAGGTATGGACACAACAGTCAGGCAACAACGTCACAGGTAAGACATTCGAGACGCACCCCGTTTCTTCATCGCCAACGTCGGATCCTGCATCAGCAGACAGCGGAAATATCGAAAGTGTCGCAAGTTTCGGACCAGCGTCGGCGGGTTCGTTCGAAACCGTCCAGTCTTTTTCCTTCAATTTCCGTCACGCTCCGTGGGAACGAGTCCTGCAGATGTTCGCTGACGGAACGGGACTGACGCTGGATATGCAGCGAGTACCGCCGGGCACGTTATCGCACCTTGATACCAACGAATACACTGCGTCGCGTGCATTGGATATCATGAACGGATACCTGATTCGCAAGGGATTCGGAATTGTCGAAAAAGACGGGTTCCTGATTGTTGTGAACCTTGATGAGCAGCTGGACCAAAGTTTGATTCCGGAGGTCACTCTGGAAGACCTCAGAAAGGTCGACGAAAACAGCGTTGTCGGTGATCACCAGCTTGTGACAGTCCGCGTTCCCGTGGAAGGTCTCGACACAGGTCGCACCGCACAGGAAGTCGAAGCGCTTTTGGGTCCCTGGGGCAGTCTGATTGCTCTGACCCAGTCACAGGTGATGATGGTCACCGACATCGGTGCAAATCTGCGGCGAATTATGGGTCTGCTGGAATCTGCCGCGCGCCCGGATGCACTCGTCTTTACGGCATATCATCTTAGAAATATTGATGTGGAAGATGCCGAACCTCTATTGCTGACTCAATTTGGCATGCGGCAAGCGGCAACCAATGTGAGTGCCGCGGCGGAAAGTAGAAATCGCCGTGAGAGGAGGCGTTCCCGCGACAGCCGTTCCCGCGACAGCCGCACCACCACGCCGACTGATTCCGCGCCAGCAGAAGCTCTGCAGGTTGCCTCCGACGTGCGTACAAACAGCCTGCTGGTCACCGGCACGGCGGTTCAACACTTGCTGGTCGAGACCATCATCAGCGCAATTGATGTGTCCGAATCGCCCAGCGGTCAGCCGTTGTCACGTACTGGCCGGCGAGGCAAATATCTGATGGTCTACGAGGTGAGTTCCGCTGATGCACGCGAAGTTACAAAGACGCTCGACGCCATCATGCCAGGCATTGTCGTGAACGAAGACGGCCGCAATGGCAGGATTCATATCATGGCCACGGAACGCGAACATGACGAAGTAGCGCAGCTGATCCGACAACTGGATGGGCCAGCTGGCCGGCAGTCAGTTGCCGTCATCCCGCTGATCAGGATGGATCCACTCATGGCGGCCGCCACGTTGAGGTCGCTGTTTCTGAGCGACGGTGCGAATGCCCCTACACTGGAACCCGATCTTTACGAGCGACGACTGATTGTGCGCGGCGATCCCGATCAGGTTGCGCAGATCAAGGCCATACTGGCACAACTGGGTGAAGACGGCAGCGGTCTCCGTCCTCCCGGTCGAGGTGAACTGCGACGGCGCTATTCACTGCACGGCCGCAGTCCGAATGAATTTCTGCAGCTGCTGCAGGGCGCATGGGAAGATTCGGAACCCAACCCAATTCGTATTGTGGTTCCATCACGTTCCGGCCCGCTTCGGGAACGCCGCACGTCCGACGGTGCCGTCGAATCATCCACTCATCATCAGCAACAGGAAGAAACCCGAAACAATGCAGCCAATGCTGACCACAATGCAGCTGCAGCCGGGCCCGTCTTTGCTTCGGACTTTGATTACCTGCCGGTCGCACTTTCGGACGAAGCACCCAGTGATTCGACCATGAAAGCGGAAGAAGTGGTCATCACAGTGTTCGGTGATGACCTGCTGCTGACTTCCAATGATCCGGATGCACTGGACCGCCTGGAAGAATTACTCGACGCCTTGCAGCAAACGTTACCGTTTCGAACACGGTGGACAGTTTTTTATCTGCAGGCAGCCGACGCCACGGAAGCCGCTGACATGCTCCGTCAGATATTTCCAGGCAGCTCAGTCTCATCAACAACCGCTTCGGAGGGTGGCAGCATTTTGGGATCTCTGACCAGCAGTGTTTCCGGAATTGGCAGCAGTTTGGTGGCTGCCACAGGGCTGACGAGACTCGCCGAAAATCCGCAGGCACTGCGAATCATCCCGGACGTCCGCTCCAACTCTCTGCTGATCTCCGGTCCTAACGCTGTCCTGCAGGACGTTTGGGCGCTGTTGAATGTCCTGGATTCCAATGATATCCCGGAATCCTTCCGCGACATGCAGCAGCGAACGATCGCTCTGATGCACGCGGATATTGACAATGTCGCCGCAATTCTGCGTGACGTCTACAAACCATTGCTGGAGGCTGAAAACTCCAGCCGGCAACGGCAACAGGAAAACCCGCTGGCGGCCATGTTCGGCAGCAGCGGAAACAGACAGAAAACTCAAAACGTCCGCATGACGCTGGGCGTGGATCGTCGGACAAGCAGCCTCGTCGTGTCCTCGAGCCAGGAAGTTTTTGACGACGTCAAAAAACTTGTCGAAACGCTGGACAAAAACGCCATGTCAGCCAATCGAAGAATTCGGGTGGTTCAGTTGAGAAGCGCCAGGCCAGCCGATGTACAGCGTTCTCTGACCGGAATGTTTCCTCGGATCTCAACTTCAGTGATGACCAGTCGAAACACGGGAACGGGAGGCAGCAGCACCAACCAGGAAAGACAGCAGAATAACCAGCAGGCTCAGCAGACCGAAGCCATTCGCCGTATCCGAGAGCGCATCGAAAGACGTCGACAGAACGAAACAGGCACCGGAAGAACAGGGAACGGACGTCGCGGTGGCCGACCACTGGGTCGTTAACGAACATCACAGCAGCGAATCACATCTGTACGAATGAGTGTGGGAGGACGCTGAGCAGATCAGCGGAAGGGCTATACAGTCGGCAACTGACCGACCCCACGATACAGCTTAGCCATATTGGCGGAACGAGCAAAAAAAAACGGGGAACGAGAGAAAACCGAATATGGAACTTGGACAACTGTTTGTTGACGAAGGTCTGATTACGGCAGAGCAGCTGGCCACCGCGCGTGAAGCTCAGAGTGACGAACGGATCGACCAGTCGCTGATCCAGCTTGGCATGGTCAGCGAAGACCAGGTGTTGAAAGCGTTCTCCGCTGAGTTCAGTATTCCCTACGTCGATCTCAATACGATCACCGTCGACGAAGAGTTACTGACGGAGTTTCCAACGTCGTCCATCTATCGCCATTCGCTGCTGCCACTGTACCGTGAAAACGGCCATGTGGTGGTGGCAACCGGTGACCCGCTCGACCTGGAAGGCCTGGACGAACTCAGCACAGTTTCCGGTTTAAAACTGGAACCCGTCATCACGCGAGGCGGGGAGCTCAACAACCGGATTCACGAACTACTGGGCGTCGGCGGCGACACCATCAATCAACTTATTCGGCAGCGTCATGAGGAAGGCATTGAACTGCTGGAGGAAATCGACGAAGACTACGGGGAACTGGCCGAAGGAGCTCAGGCTCCCTCAGTCATCCGTCTGGTAAACGAATTGCTGATCGAGGCCGTCACGCAGCAGGCTAGCGACGTTCACATCGAACCGTCCGAAAACGGCCTGCAAGTTCGCTTCCGTGTCGATGGTATCCTGAGAACTCAGCCGGTTCCCGCAGAAATCAACCATTTCTATTCGGCCATCATCACGCGATTGAAAATCATGTCGCATCTGAACATCGCTGAAAAACGGTTGCCCCAGGACGGCCGTATCAAACTGCGAGTGTCCGGACGCGAGGTGGACGTTCGCGTCTCAATTATCCCGATGCTCAACGGGGAAGGAATCGTCCTGCGTCTGCTCGACAAGGCTCGCATGACATTTGACCTTGTCAATGTCGGCATGCCACACAATGTCATCACACGTTTCCGCGATCTTCTGGAATTGCCGCACGGCATTATCCTGGTCACAGGCCCGACAGGGAGTGGTAAGACAACAACGCTGTACAGCAGTCTGAATGAACTCAAGTCGGCGTCCAGCAAAATCATCACCATCGAAGATCCTGTCGAATACCAGGTCTCGGGAATCAGTCAGATTCAGGTTCATTCCAGGATCGGGCTGACATTCGCACGTGGCTTAAGATCCATTCTGCGTCACGACCCGGACGTGGTCCTGGTCGGTGAAATTCGCGATGGAGAGACAGCTCAGGCGGCCATTCAGGCGTCACTCACCGGCCACGTCGTTTTCAGCACTTTGCATACGAACGACGCACCCAGCGCCTTCACTCGACTCATCGACATGGGAGTCGAGCCATATCTGGTTGCCAGCACCGTGGAAGGAGTTCTGGCTCAACGGCTCGTGCGCCGTCTCTGCGTATCGTGTCGGGAGTCTGTCCTAGTGGACTCCCTGGATCTGCCTGAAGATTTCCCGCATGACGAAGTACCCAACACGATCTGCGTACCACGTGGCTGCCGGGAATGCTCAGACACCGGATACGCCGGCCGAATCGGTGTCTTTGAACTGCTGACATCCGACCCGGTCCTGCAACAGATGTGCGCTGAAAACAGGAGTGTCACGGAGATCCGAAGTCACGCATTAAAAAACAGTATGACCACACTCCGTCACAGCGGCTGGGCACAGGTTGTCGCCGGGGTCACCAGCGTGGATGAAGTCGTGCGAATCACACGAGGTGACATCATTGCCTGAATTCGACTACGCCGCCAAAGCACTCAACGGAACTCAGGTCGCCGGAACATTGACGGCGACGACGGAACAGGATGCGCTTTCAATTCTCGCCGGAAAGCAGCTGTTTCCGCAAAAGCTCGTCCAGTCCAAAGCCTCACGGCGTCAGGCGGTCAAAGGTTCACGTCGAGTCGCAAGTCGCAGTCTCACCACCTTTTATAATCAGCTCGCCGACCTGTTGCGGTCCGGTGTGCCGTTACTGCGGTCTCTGCAGCTGCTGGAAGACCAAACGTCCAATCCGGCACTCAGGTATGTCATCCAAGATGTCCGTGAGCAGGTGGCAGATGGCGCTCGTCTGAATGATTCCATGAGACGCCATCCAAAGGCTTTCAGCCAGCTGACCGTCAGTATGGTACGAGCGGGGGAAGAAGGAGGCTTTCTGGAAGAAGTGCTGGCGCGTGTCGCTGTGTTCAATGACCACCAGGAAGAACTACGATCCAGAGTGATGGGAGCCCTTGTGTATCCGGTATTTCTGGCGGGTGCAGGCGGAATCATCATCTCCGTGCTGCTTCTTTGGTTCGTACCTGAATTCGGCTCCATTTTTGAGCAGATGAACAAGAGAGGCACACTGCCGTGGGCCACGACGGCCCTGATGTCCTTCAGTGACTCGATCCGTACATGGTGGTTATTGCTGCTGCTCGCAACCGGCGGGGCAGTCGGCGGTCTCTGGTATTGTTTTCTGAAAACTGAAAACGGCCAATTCAAGCTGGATCAATTGAAACTCAAAACTCCGGGACTCGGAGGCGTCGTGCAGAACCTGGCTGTAGCACGCTTTTGCCGCATGCTGGGAACGCTGCTGGGCAATGGAGTACCCATGCTGCAGTCGTTGGGGATCGCCAGGGATGCCACCGGTAATCGGGTCCTCAGCAAGACCATTGGACAGGCCGCAGAAAATGTTTCCGGTGGTCAGTCGCTGGCCGCGCCACTCAAATCCAGCGGGCAGTTCAAACGAGAAATCGTCGAAATGATCTCTGTAGCCGAAGAAGCCAACAACCTGGAAAACGTACTGCTGAATATTTCAGATAATCTGGAGCGTTATACCAGCCGTCGAATCGACATCGTTGTTCGAATGCTGGAACCGGTGATGCTGTTGGTGATGGCGGCAATCGTAACGTTTGTCATCGCTGCCCTGTTACTGCCGGTCCTCAATATGTCGACCGCATTTTGATGCAAATCACTAATGACCAACAACCAATAACAAACGGTAAATGGCCAACGACTTTGTAGCTCTGCTGAATGGTCATTCTCTTCCCCAAAGGATTTCCCTCGATGCGAAAACTCACCTCGAAACGAAAACACGCCGATTGTTCAGGATTCACGCTGATCGAACTGTTGATTGTGCTGGCCATTATTGTGTCGATTGCTGCCATGGTTGCCCCCAACCTGATCGGTCGTCAGCAGGAATCTCGAATCAGTCTCACAAGAGTACAGATCAAGTCCGTCGAAGACGCACTCAAGAACAAGGCCATCGACAACAACGGAACGTATGCTGATGGTGACGATGCCATCAACGAACTGGTTCAGACCTCCGAAGACGACCAGGGCCGTGACCACGCGCCCTACCTGGAAGAATATCCTCGCGACAGCTGGGGCAATGAGTTTTACTACGATTACGATCCTAAGCGAGATACCAGCAAGCCACGCGTGTGGTCCAGTGGCCCGGACGGCAATGATGACGGAGGAGGTGGCGACGACATTGCCAACTGGAGCGACAAAGATCATTAGACGGACACTGAGTGCTGTTCATGAAACGACGTGATGATCCGCCATTTAATGACCACTTCAGGGTGCCGTTTACGGCGCACGGATTGGTGGTCCCGGGCCGCAGCGGTTTTACGCTGCTGGAACTACTCGTCGTTGTCGCGATTCTGGTCATGATGGCTGCACTGGTAGCACCAACGGTCGTGAAGCAGATGCGAGAAACCAGAGTTGCTCAAGCTGCGGAGTCGCTGCGAGAAACAATCTCACGTTCCCGTACTTTCGCTCTGGACACCGGAATCGATTATCAGTTCCGCTACGAACCGAATGGTCGTAACTTCGTGGTCCTGCCTCTCGAACTGGAAGTCGCTGACGCCAATTCCATTGTCGGCAGTTCTGAAACCTCGAACTATGTTCGACTTACTGGTCAGCTGAGTGACGGGTTTCGACTTCAGGCCACGAACGACGAAACCCTGACACTTGAGACGCTGGAAGCAGCTTGGTTTGGGCAACTGGACAATGCGCTTCAGCTGTCTAAGGCTGTCTGGTCGTTGCCTATCATCTTTCGCTTCGATGGCACGGCCGATGACGCTGAATTCCAGGTCACAACCGATGAACAACTGACTGCAGATCTCAGTATTCGGGGTCTGACTGGCAGCGTGTCTGTCTCGCGCGTGTACACGGAGAGGGACTGATGCAACTGTCGCACCTACCACGATCCTCTGATCGAAGCCAATCCGGATTACGGCGACGCGGACTGACTTTGCTGGAGATTCTTGTTTCTACAGCGATTCTGGTGGCGTCCGTCACTGTAATCATGCAGGTCCTGAATGCGGGACATAATTCACGCCTCAATGCTGTTCTCGATGCGGAAGCAATTATTCGCTGTGAATCCATCATGGGAGAACTGCTTTCCGGCGTTCGACCTCTGGTGACATCGGGAGCTGAACCATTCGATGACGATGCGAAATGGACATGGACTGCCAGCGTGTCGGATCAGGGCAGCACCAGTTTGCTGCAGGTGGAAGTAGTTGTGGCACACACGCCATCGGGGGACGTCCCAAATTCGTCATGGTCTCTAAAGCGTTATGTCCGCGATCCACTGATCTTTGTGGAAATTGAGAGAGGTGACGAATGAAGCTCTTTCATTTGCGCCTCTCGTCAACGTTTCATCGCTCGGGATTCACGCTGCTGGAACTCATATTGGCAATTGGACTGACATCACTGCTGATGGCCGCAGTCTACGGGGCCATGTCCGCCTACTGGAATCTTGCACTGGACAGCCACGAAGAAATTAAACGGACTCAGATTGCCCGATCCTTGTTGAAACAACTGTCACGTGATATTCAGTCGTGTACCTTTGCAGTGCACGGCACTCAGACGGACGACGACAGTTCTGACATTGATGACACAGATTCCGGAATAACCGAAGCCAGAACCAGTGTGTACAGGAACGGATTGATCGGTACCCAACAAGACCTGATCCTGTACATCAGTTATCCCGCCCGCGACCTGAACTATGTCGACGCTGCCGATGCCGTCGGAACGATTGACCGCAACAGCGATCTGATGGTTGTACGCTGGCTGCTGGCTGAATTGAATAGCGGTGGCCTCTCATCAGCAGTGGCGGAGAAGCATGCCTACAACAGCGAAGGTTCTGTCGCTGGCTTGGCGCGAGGGAGCGGCGGTGTGATCGGATTTGGTGGGGCCATTGAAAACGACAACATCAGCCTCCAGGTTGAATCGACCACATTGCTGGCTGCCGAAGTACAGGACATTCTGTTTGAATATTTTAATGGAGTCGAATGGCTTACAGAATGGGACAGCTCCGTACTCGATAAAATGCCCCAGGCAGTTCGGATCGAATTGACGCTTCGAACAGCGCTCTCATCAGGCAGCAGCAGCATACGGAGTCCGCAGGATCTGCCGGCTACGTCACATTCTCTCGTCGTGCCCGTTCCTGTAGTATCTCCTTATGTTGAGGAGACAGCCATATGAAATGCTTGACGGCTGCCGGCGAGGTTGACCCGTTGACCGGGGAAAAGATTCGATTTCGACCACTGAACGGTCGTTCCGGGCGAAACACACCGGCAGCTGAGTTCGAGAACGATCGACGCCCAGGTGTTGTGTTACTTGTGGTGGCCATAACTGTGGTGCTGCTGACACTGGCCGCATGGAGCTATTCATCGCGCATGCTGACGGAACTGGAGGCGAGCGCTATGGGCGGGCGCGGAGTCGCCGCTCGAATGGCCGCGGAGTCGGGAATCGAATTCGCCGCCACCCGTATTCTGGAACGTGATCTGGAAGATGACGTCAAACTTTACCACGATCCGGACGTATTCCAGGCCCGGCTGCTGACAGACTCCGTCAACAAACGCGGTCGGTTGAGGTTTTCTCTGGTTGTGCCGGACGAAACTAATACAGAATCCGGCGGGGTTCGTTTTGGTCTCGTCAGCGAGAGCTCCAAATTTAACATCAATCGACTCATCGATCTCGACGCATTCGACAACGAACAACAGGGTTTGGTTTACGAGGCACTTTCTGTGATTCCGGGAATGACGGACGACATCGTGGACGCAATTCTCGATGCACTGGACAGTGATGACGATCCGAGAGCCGGAGGAGCAGAATTGAGCGACTATGAAACGCTGGGCGTCTATGATTCGATTCCCAACGGACCATTCGATTCCATTAACCAGTTACTGCAGGTGGCAGGCGTCACGCCTGAATTATTTTACGGAGAAGATGCGAATCGCAATGGTCTTCTGGATCCCCAAGAAAATGATGGAGACAACCTGGCACCTGCGGATGATGCAAACGGCATTCTGCACCTCGGCTGGAGAGACTACCTGACAGCCAGCAGCCGCGAGCGGAACACAACACCCGACGGCGAACCAAAAATCAATCTCAATCAGAATCAGATGACCGAACTGTATGACGCCGTTGAAGAACAACTGGGACAAGAGGCGGCCAACTTCATCGTCGGCTACCGATTGTCCGGCACCGACTATGCTCAGCAGGCCTTCGAAAAACCGGAAATTGACGTGACCGGTGTGACGCGGAACGGCATTGACCTCACAGTGGTGTCATCCTGGCAATTCACATCGATTTACGAACTGATTGGCGGCACCACAAATGACGTGAAAATGGCGTCAGGTCTCGATCAAACGTTTGAAAGTCCGTGGAAAGAGGATTCAGGTACGCTGTTGTATACGCTGCCGGAGCTGGAAGAACTCTTCACCACCACCGACGGCCCATGGCTCGAAGGACGCATCAATATTAATCAGGCTCGCGGTGAAGTATTGCAGGCAATTCCTTTTATTCCCGTAGACGTCCCGGCTGCCATAATTGCTGCCCGACCAGCCGTCGGTCTCCAGGGGTCGTCGGTCATCATGAGCAATCGACGTTCGGCAGCGTGGCTGGTCGTGGACAGAATTGTGGATCTGACGACGCTCCGGAAAATTGGTCCATGGATCACAACTGGTGGCGATGTGTTCAGTATTCAAAGCATCGGTCATTACGATCAGGGCGGACCTACCATCCGTCTGGAAGCGATGATCAATGCCACAGAATACCCGCCCAGAGTCACGTTCGTGCGCGATCTGACACATCTTGGTCCCGGATATCACCCAGCCCTGCTGTCGGCGACATCTGAGTGATGTTTCGGCAACCGTTATAACTCCTGCGTACCATTTAACCCAAACAGTCCGCCGGTCAAATCCGAGCGACTGAACCCGGCCTGTTGCGTCGTATCCGAAACCAGCGGACGATGAACACTGCGCCTGGCCTTTTAACACTTCAAATATGTCTACTCTTATAATCGAATGGGATCGGGAACGTCTGATCGTGGTATCCGGCCGCCCATCCGGCCGTCGTATCGCTGTGCGCCATGCATTGACCGTGGCCCATGATCCCAAAGCATCTTCAGAAACGCTTGGCAAAGCCTTACGCGGCGCCCTCTCGAATGCTGGAATCACCCACGACACAGCCATTGTTGTGTTGCCACGGTCTCTGGTGACTCTGCGCCGCATACAACTGCCCAGCGTCAGCGACAGCGAACTGCCGGATATGGTCCGCCTGCAGGCGGCCACCCGATTAACAGTCCCGATGGATTCTGTCTGCATGGACTTCGTTCCTCTGCCAAATCACGGCGAAGGTCGAGATGTTCTGCTCGCAACAGCTCCAGTGGAACAGATCTCTGGTATTCGCAGAACGCTGGAAATCGCAGGGCTACAGCTGTCCGGAGTGCAGGTCAGTTCATTTGGTATCGCATCCGCATTGGCCCACGCCGGAAAACTGACGACCACCGGTGAGTCCGTCGAAATGGTGATGATAGTTCGATCAGACCTGATCGAACTGTTGATGATCCGAGATCGTTCGGTTGTGTTCTCTCACAGTGGACCTTCCTGGTCTTCATCCAACCAAGTGGAGCAGGCGGTCCGTTCAGAAATCTCCCGCAGTCGCCTGGCAGCAACCGAAATGATCGGGCCTCACACCGTTCGCCAGGTGACACTGATTGGCAGTACTGACGTTACTTCCGCCGTGACTAACGAAATCACCAAACGCCTTGACAACTCAACCATCCACCGACTGGACCCCGCCGACTCAATCGTGCAGGGACAACTACCCAATGATTTGACATCGTCCGATGTGCTGGCGATTGCCGGTATCATAGCGGGCCGCCAAAATGCCAGTGTGGCGACAATTGATCTGGTCAACCCGCGCCGGCCAGTGGAACAGTCCGACAGTCGGCGACTAAAAGTCATCCTGACTGTTGGAGCCGTCCTGCTGGTGAGCGTGGGTGCGTGGAAGTGGCGGGATTCGGCCATTGCAGATCTGCGGACGATGACTCTGGAAATCAATGCCAAGGTCTCTGCTCTGGAACAGGATTTCCAAGAGGGCGACGAGGAATTTGAGCAGGATGTCGCAATCCGGCAGTGGACTCGGGGTAGCATCGACTGGCTGGAAGAAATGAATCGTATTCGTGAAGTAATGGGTGGGACCGACCGGTTGCTCATACGGGAATTCATGTTTAGCTCCGGCCACGGATCAACACGTGGCACCATCACGGCAGAATGTTATGCCCGTGATCGCAGTGATGTTCAGGAGTTCCAACGCAGGCTCAGAGCCGCCGGCTATGACGTTGTTCCCAGGGCGATTGAATCGGGCTCCCATGATCCTGAGTATTCCACAGAATTCTTCCTCGTCCTGAATCTTCCGGTCAGTGAAGAAGAAAGCTGACCTCTATCACCGGAGAAATCGAGACGCGCTCAACCCTGTATCGGATCGTCAACTGGTAAACACAATGGAACCTATCAAGCGAACAATGCTGCTCGGTGGAATTCTCGCTGCCGTGCTCCTGTTTGGAATGGGTCGCCCTGTTTTCATGCAGGCGCTGCGTGATGCTGAACAGGGTCTGGCCAGTGCAAAACGTGACCTAGAAGTTGCCAGCACAAACGACATGAAGTTACAACTGGCGAGGAAGCGTTTGGAGGACGCAAAGTCAGTATGCCTGCCACCATCGTCCAATGACGCTCAACGCCTGTACCTGGAATGGATTACAGACCTCACACAGGAATGTAATTTTACGCAGACCAGCGTCCTGCCTGGAGGACAGAAACCACGCAGTGGAAAGTATCTGCTTGTTTCCGTGGTTGTGGATGCCGAAGCCGGCCTGGAAGACTTCAGCCGTTTTCTGTTCCAGTTCAGGCAAGCCGACCTCACACACAGAATTACAAAGATGGATGTCAACAGCAGTACAACATCCGGGAAACCCAAGATGAGATTTAGCCTGACGGCAGAAGGAATGGGCGTGATCGGAAGCGAGAACAAGAACGAATTGGCTGCGCGCACAGAGCTGACCGGCTCAGTGGATACCGAATCCACACGATTGACCGTGGAGAACCTAGAATCGTTTCCGTCGAAGACACCGTTCGTCACGAAGGTGGGATTTGAAACCATTCGTGTGACCGGGATCAACGACGAGGCCTGGACGGTGGAACGGGCGGCCGGTGGCAGTGAGGCTCAGGAGCATGCCGCGTCAACGCTCGTTCGTTACTTTCCGGTCGCCTGGGATCGAAGACATCGTCGCTTTGAGGAATATGCTTCGTTCCTGGAGCAATCACTTTTTACCAAGCCCACTGTTGCTCGTGAGTACAACCCGGAACTGGCTGCACTGGAAGACGTGACAATTGTTCCTGGCGAAACTGCAACCATCACGGTACGCGTGGATGACTATGATGTTGATGTCGGAGCAGTGGAGTTTTCTGTGGAAGCTGCCGTAGACGGAATCGAAATCGACTCAGTCACCGGGCAGCTTCGCTGGGAAACTCCAGACGATCAGGAACCGAGTGAATACCAAGCGACAGTGCTGGCAACTCAGCAGAATAACCCCGAATTCCGACTCCAGCAGGTGGTGACAATCACTGTGAAACTGCCAAACAGGAGTCCCGAACTTTCACTCCCTGAAGATGCCGTCGTACTGCTTGGCCAGGAATTCAAACTCACTCCGAACGCCACCGACGACGGAGGCCTGGAGAATCTGACCTGGACGCTGGAAGCTGAGAGCCTGCCGGAAGGCCTGACAATAGACAGTGCAACAGGAATTCTGACCTGGGTTCCACCTCTGACATTTACTCCGCGATCACACACAGTCCTGGTGAAAGTGACTGACAAAGGAGATCCACAGGAATCGGCCTCTCGATCGATCACCCTTGAAGCCAAAGATGACGACGCCCGCTACAGCAGACTGACCGCGATTGTCCGGAAAGACGGCCGACCGGAAGCATGGTTCGAAAATACGCGCACGAATTCACAGATCGTCCTGCATGTTGCGGATCAGCTGAACGTCGCCAACATCAATGCGGTGATTCTGGAAATCGAGGCCCGCGTAGTGACGTTCAAAGATGATCAGGGCATCTGGCAACTGGCCCTCGGCAATCACGCGCGTGCTCGCGTACTCAAAAATGCCCCGCCGAACGCAGATAGACTCGAAACCGGTGAAACAGACGAGTCCGTCGAATGACCGACTGATAACTGCGGAGACGAGACATTCGCAAAACGGAAACCTCGGGCCGGAACTCGACTTGGCTTCCGCTTGTTTTGCACGCAACCAGTCAAACTTCAGTTCACCGCCGGCGATCTCTGGCAGGTCGTGCCCGACATCTCCACATCCGATGACTGGCAGAAAGTGGTAATTCCCGCCGAAATCCTGATCAATCGCGATTACATGAAACCACCCGCGGACTGTCAAAGCACCGGCCAGTCAGTAACTGTCCGGATTGCGCTTGATGACTCACCTCAGTACGACCCAAGCCGGAGCTTCCCGCACAGCGGGACAATTTCAAACACTGAGTAACCGGCATTGTTGAAGCTCAGTCGTTCGTAGGCCGCGATCGCCGCTGCGTTCTCCCGCTCCACGTACAATCTCAACCCGATGGCCTGACCGTCCTCGTTCCCTAACGCCAGAGCATACTCCAACAACCGTCGGAACACTCCCTTACGCCGAAAATCCTGTTCCACATACACGCTTTGAAGCCAAAGCATCCAGCCGTTGCGCCAGTCACTCCATTCACGCGTGAGCATCAACTGCCCGATGACCTGATTCTTGTGCTCTGCCACAAAGTACTGAGCTTCCGGAAACTGCTGGAGTCCTCGCGACACACCCCGGCGCATAGTGTCCGGATCGAGAGATTTATCCTCTGTTTCTGCCGCCAGGCACAAATTCAACCGGGCGATTCTTGTAATGTCACCATCGTTGGCCCTGCGAAACGTGAAGACACCGATGGAGTCTAGATCTGACATGGAACGCATTTCTTTGTTCACGCAGCCCTGGTGAGGCGGGGAAGTCCGACCTGTTCAGAAAGCCGGAGTCCTCAATACTGTGTCGAAACCCACATTGCAAAACCCGAAAACAGGATAAGCACCGATCAGATTGCCACCTCAGGCTCCTGCCACGCGAACACTTCTGATCAGAGTCAGTCCCGTTTCCACTGGTCGTCGGCTCAGTCTGCAGTTGGTAGCACGCGGCCTCGTTTCTGCATTCGGCCGGCAATCCAGGTATCGATAAACAACTGCGAAGCGTGAAACATCAGGATCGGGATAATCGACAAAGGCATGCCGGTCGCCTCAGATACCAATAGTCCAATCGGAAGTGTTTTTTGACTTCCCGCAAGTACGATCGCTCGCCGATCAGCTTCTGCATACCTGAACCACCCACTGGCTGCCCAGCCCACGGCGGCGGCGGCCAGATGAAGTACGATACAACTCCCCCAGGCAATGAGCGACGCCTGCAACGTCAATTGATTGATTCCGTCGACGTCGAACGTCTGCCCTCCCTTAAAGGACGAAATAAAGACCAGCGTCAGAATAATTGCCTGCGCCATATTGCTGATCCTAGGCCTGTGACTGTCCACCCATGTCCGCAGGCTCGACGCTCTCCGAGCAACCTGTCCCAGAATGGCCGGCAGCAGAGCTCCGATGCTCAGTCGGAGGATCATTTCTTCAAACGATAACGCGTCGGATGTATCGGCCGTGCCGAAGGCTACTCGCCCAAGTTCCATCCAGGCCGGTGTGAGGATAAAGCAGGAACCATTAGTCAGCAGTGTCACCAGCAGTGACACTGCGTCATTTCCTTCGGCCTTGCGAGTCCACACGGACGCGGCGGCCATCGTGCAGGGGATACCCGCAGCAATCAACAGTCCCACCTTGAGAGCCGGCGTTTGCTGGAGACTCAACAACGGCAGACACATCAACGGCATGCAAAGCATGTTGATCGCGCAGGCCGTCAACACCGGATAGGGCCGACGTAAAGACCGCATCAGTATGCCAGTGTCAAGAGTCACTGACATCAGAAACAGGATTCCTCCCGTACACAAAAGTGTCGGGAGGTTGTGGACGAACAATGCCACCCAAGGAATCGAATCCTGGCGACCCAGTGTGATTCCCAGTGAAAGACAACTCAGCAGCCCTGCCAGAAACCAGTGGCGGTAGACAAATGAAATCATCTGACGTTGGTTTCTACAGCGCTGCGGAGTAATTGCATTGGGGGAATCAGGGAACGTCAGGCACCGTGTGTACCTCGATCATACCGGCACATTCATCGAGACGCCACCGGCCCATCTGATTCCGTCGACGGCAGAACTTCCAGGCTGACGGGAAGGGACGTGATCCCATCCACATTTGATTTCAGGAAAAACAGATGGCGGCCCGGAGGCACGATGGGAGCGGCCGCGATGAAGAATTCGCGTTCGTTCGTATCGGCCGGCAGCAACAGCCCGTTCAGTCCCGTATTGGCTACATAGACTCCATGGGGCAGGCTCCGTCCGGCGTCCTCTTTGCCAAAGGAGACAATTCCGTCCTCGCCCCGGCGTTCCAGCCGCACGAACGCACGCATGGTTTCTCCGGGTCGAATCTGCAGCTGAAGGGGGGCATCCGCCGTAGTACGCTGGCCGTTTTCGGAATCGATGTGCACAAGCAGTTTGGTTGATTCCAACAGCTTCAATTCTTCGAGTCCCATGAGATTCTGTGTGACTTCTTCGCCGTGAATCTCAGCCCGAGCGACAAACCGAATTGCTTCAAGTTGTTCAGGAGTCGGCGGCGCAGCATCCTGTTTTGCAAACACACTGGCTCGAGCTCTGAGCTGATGCGGCCCGATGACTGAGGGACCCGATACAGCGAATCCCGGAGGCAGATCATGTGCGTCGATCGTAATCTCACCGGCAAATCCATCGATTCGGCGGACTGTGAACTCTAACTCCCGGCCAGTGCCGGCCGCCAACTGCACTTTATCTGTGCCCAGGGCGACAGTGTAACCGGGTTGAGGCGTCCGAATCGTCAGCTGGTAGGTGTAATCAGGTCCCTGAAACTCCCGAGCATCAGTCACGCGGGCGGTCCATGTACCATCTGTGGGAGCCGTAAAAAACAGCCTCGAATCCCTCCCGCGTTCGCGCTGCGGATCATCGTCATTGCGATAGTAGACGGGAAACACCGGTAATCCATTGGGAATGATCGCTTCTCCGGGTGCCCGCGGCGAAACGATATAACACGGGGCGAGCAGGGCGTGCGCGGTCGGCGTCGTGCCAAACCACGTGTGCCTCGCCCCGAATCCGGGATAGACGCGGAAACCCGAATCCGGGCCGCGCGGATAATGCCACAAACGAACGACTTCTCCATCGGCATACAAAAAATCGTTCAACTCCATTTCCTGCCAGTAGAAAACTCGAAAGTCATCGGACGTATTCGAATCTTTTCCGCGAAATGTAAACCAGGAATCGCGTACGGCCTGCAGCCGAGTCCGCAAGACGTCATTCCCCGATTCATCCAGTACCTCAACCACGGAATCCAGAAGCGAGTCTTGCTGGGCGGCAGCGATCTCCAGCACCAGCGTCTGACCTGCAGTCGCCTGAAACTGGTAGCAGTCCTGGTCCACGCGTCCGTCCTGGTGAATCGTGCCGCTCAATTTGACCGGCAAAAATACGTGTTGCGCATTGTGCACCGTGTCATTGTCTTCCGTTTCGTCAACCTCCGTTAATTGGTGTTCTGACGCATGGTAGATCTTCGCAGCATGATTCGGAATTTCCGGATGCAACTCGGGAGACACTGGCGGAAGCGGCTGCAAAGTCCACGAACCGTCCAGACGAGTCACCAGCAGCTGCCGATCGTTCAAAAACACGATCGATGTCACCATGCTGTGTTGCGTCGGGAGCGTCGCCAGCTGAGCACAGGGGTGCAGGGACCAGACTCGCAGTGATCCATCCTCAGCCGCTGTCGCCACCTGGTCCCCACTGCCCGACAATGCCAGTGACGTGATCGTCTGTTCATGCGCAAACGTAGAACTCTGTAGCGGATTGATTTTCGCGGATCGCAACGACACCAGCGACCACACACGAATGCGATTGTCCGCTCCGGCAGCTACAATATTTCGGCCGTCCGTGGTGACCGCAACACAGTATTGTTCGGACTGTGGCTGGCTGAGCGTATCCAGTCGTTCACCGGTTGCCACACTCCATACCTTGACAGTGGCATCAGCACTGGCACTGCACAAAACCTGCCCCGTAGGATCAAAGCTCAGGTCAAACACACTACCGTTGTGTCCGGACAGTGTGTGCAGCACTTCGTTCGTAGCCAGATCATGTATCAAAATGCGCCTGTCATACCCAGCAGTTGCCAGACGAGTTCCACTGGCGTCAATCACCGCCGCGTAAACAGCATCCGCATGTCCAGAAAAGCGCCGAACCACCTGGCCGTTGTCAGCTCGAAATATGATGGCCTGCCCCTTGACTCCTGGAGTCCCGCATGCAGCGACAAGCCTGCGGCCGTCCCGGGTCACGGTCAGACGTGTGACTTTCCCGAATTCTCCCGTTGAAACCCACGTACGACCGCCGCTGACGGGATTGAGTCGAACAATCCGATCGATACCGCCGATACATGCTTCATCGTCGGTGATTCTCACGGACGACAGAATGGGGGTGGAAGCCTGACGCACAGCAATTTCCGGGACCCGTGGCTTTGCGACTGAGCTCGTCAGCGGTGCCCCCTTCAATACCCACTGCCGCAAAGCTTCCCGTTGCCGAGGAGCTGGCTGCGGCTCCCCGGCCGGCGGCATCGAAAGCCCGGCGGACGTATTCAGCACCTGCAGCAAACGACTGCTTGTGATCTCCTGTTTGTCCAGCAGTGGACCGTCTTCCGCACCTTCCTGAATCGTAGCCGCTGACAGAAGTGAAACTCCCGCTTCACGGTCGACATTATTGTGACATCCGACGCAGTACGTTCTGAGGAGTTGGGGAATGTCCTCACTGCTGTGGCCAGCCGACACGCAGACGACCAGCAGCGACAGCACCATTACGCCGGAGTGAATTCGCCCGCGATATCGCATCAGAAGTTCCTCAAATTAACAGTGCTTACTCTTGGTGCCGCCGGACGGACGTCGTTAAGCTTGGTCACCTTCACCGCGCCAGACAACCTTGGTTCTGGTGATCAGATCGTGAAGCGAGCGATTCTGTGAATGAAAAACACAACTGGCGAACCCGCCAAACAGGGTCAGTACAGTAACCAGGCATGCAGCCGCTCGGCCAAGTGCCTGGTTGAGCGTCACGGGTTGATTATCGTGGCTCAGCACGATTATTCCCAATGCAGCCTTTCCGAGTGTGGCCCGATTCTGACCGGACTCCCAGCTGGCGAAGTAGATTCCCCAAAGAAGGAGGGTAAACGCAGCAGTAAATAAAAGAGAACCAATCAGTACCCCGACTTCAGAAAAACTGTACAGGAACGCGAATATCTTTGTGCTCAAAGTGCCCAAACCCCAGGCGATACCCGCCATGGTGATCAGGAGAACGGAATCAATCAACAAAGCCAGGAACCGAGGTCCACATCCTACCGGTCCTAACTCGGTTTGCTGGTTGATCAATGACAAATCCGGCCGGAAGTAGTAACCAAACAATCCATAGATTCTCATCATGAATACCGCCGGGAACGCCAGCACACCGAAGACGATGACTGATCCAATGAAGGAAATCGTGGCCATCAGAGGCAAGCGATAAACTGTGAACGCAAAAAAAGTCCCGCCGGTCTCGGGCTTGTACCCAACCAGGCTGGTAAGAATCGGGATTTCAACACTTCTCGTGTAGTAGCTGGTGATACCGTCATAAAATACAATCATCAGAATACAGGCGGTGAGCGGCACAAGTAGTACCATGCCCAGCATTAAAGCACTGACATACAGGGTCGGTACGATTGTTTTGATGAAGTCCAGCGACATCCAGTTAAGTAACCAGGCGCGGTAGGTGTATTCCTGAGTCAGGTGGACAAGTGCGGACGGGAGAAACAGAACAAACGGGATCAGATAGATGCACGTCCAGGCAATCACCGTGGCATTCTGGTCACCGGTGAAATACCTGATCAGAAAAGGGACTACCAGGAATGGCCAAAGCAGGACCGCTGGCCAAAAGACCGATCGAAATCCCATAGCCATGGCAGCAAACAGGTCGGTTTGAAACCGTTTGATCCTCTGACCACGATTGAGTGTCGTGAGAATAACGTGCACAGTTAGGGTCCATGCCCAGCCACCGAACCCCAGCACAGACACCAACATAATCAGAGCCCAGAAGAGCGAGGGCGGAGACAGCTTAGCGCCCAGCTGTGGCCCCGGGAGCGTCAGGGTCAAATCTGAATTGACGGACGACTTTGTGTACCGCTTGCCGTCATACCTGGCCTCTCCGTTTTCTTTGTCCCTCCGCAGATCAATGAAGACACGTTCCTCCGTGATGTCGACTAAACCGGAACCCGAGTTTCGAAGTTCCTCGGCACGACCGTCGATGTACCAGTCCAGTATGAAGACCGAACACAGCGCCACTGTGGCCGTTATCGCCCAAACGACTGCTGTGCGCCCCGCCCAGCCTGTATTGTGTCGCAGGAACTGCCAGGCATTTTCCCACACGTCCCCGTAGAAATTTTCAGGCGGCGGTGTATTCCGGCTGCGACGCAGCCGCTCACGTTCGCTCAGCGTCCCTGTGTCAATGTCCACTCCGCAGTTCGAGCAAATGATGTCCTCCTGATCAACGACGACAGTGCACGACGGGCAGATCTTCTGCCGGCTGTCCTCCACTGAGTCCAGGTCAATACGGGCGAAGAGATCATCCGGACCGGCCGGTCGCTGACGCCTTTGTCGCTTTCCTGTTGATGAGTGTTTACGCGACGCGACCTGTATGCGGCCTCCGCACTCGCGGCATTTGATGGATCGCCCGCTGGCGTTTTCGGAAACACTCAGCACAGCCTGGCAATGACTGCAACGAACCTTAATCGGCATAGAAATTCTCTTTTGATTTCACCGTTCGACCAGTCAATCTTCACCTGCACTACTATCCGAACTGGCAACCTGCCTCAGCCAGACCGCGAGGTCTCGCTGCAGAAAGAGCGTATCCTGCCACCGATCCCAGGGGACTTCGATCAGCGATTCGAGTTCGGATTCTTCCAGTTCCCGACCCTCGAACACCAGATCGCTGAGCCGCTCGTGAATGTATGTCAGGATGTCTGCCAGCCGGGCGGCCTGTCCGGGACTAAGAAGCTCAGGCATCGGAGGCGGACCATCAGGGAACAATGGAAGCTTTAAATGTTCACCTGGCGTACCTGCACCGGGCAGCAGATCTGATCCGGATGAAACGGCATCCAACTTGCTGCCGTCGTGATCAGCATGTTTAAGTGGCGACAACGCTGCTATACGAACGCCCATCAGACGGGCCCGTTCTGTGATCTGCTGATCACTACCATACAACAGTGTACTCCGGCCAATTTGGAGATGATCCCCCGGACGCAACACGCGGAGCTGGACTGGATGTCCATTGACCCGACTGCCATTGGTGCTGTTGAGATCCGTCAGGATCACCTGTCCGCGATCTTCCTGGATTTTGGCGTGTACACGGCTGACGCGCTCATCATTCAGCTGAATATCATTGTCCTCTTCTCGCCCGACTGTAACCGGGGGAATCAACCCATCAAAGGTGCGCCCACGTTCGAGGCCTTCTATGACAGACAGAGTGACCGGTACCATCCGCATGTGTCCAGAAATTCCGTTGAACTGGCCTTGTGAACCACGACAGTTCACCACTCTCTGCGATTGTGGCGGTCCATGAGAGAAAGGGCAAACTGCAAACGATAACTTCAGCAGTCGGTCCGTGAACACATGCCGGAACTGAATCGGTGAGATATCAAAGGAATGTCACAAAATGAAATTTCACGAGGTTTACGACGTGCCACTGGTGACGAAACAGCCTGTCCGCGTCGACGACTCTTGTGCCGTCACTCGTCCAGTGCACTCCTGCGGGACCTCCATGGACTCGGCAATTGTGACAGATGAGTCTTCAGAAACTGAGTTAAATCTTCCTGAACCGCCTTACCCACGCGCCCTTCGAGGAACCCCTCTCCGGACGCTGGTGCTGCCTCAATCGATCGGAGTTCGTCGTATTCTTCGCCTTTCAGATCCACAAACCGAAATACATTTTTTGCAAACTTCGCCTCCGACCTGTCTTCAGACGAATGATAGATCCTAAAAGCGATTGCCCAGTTCGGATTGCTGAGAGGACGCAGAATCTTTGCCATATTGAACCCTCGCGTGGTTCTGGGGCTAAACATCACAATCGCACGCACATCCTGACCACGAGGAGTGCGATCCGCGAGTGTGGGGGCATCCTGATACGGAGGTTTCTTCCAGTCATTCAATGCGAAGGCCGCACCAACAAGACTGCTGGCACCGCTGCTCACAATGGCCATTTTACGAACGTTGAGCTTTTTCTTCTCATGCAGATCCAACAGGAACGCCTTGACAGCTTCCATGTCACCAACAACCATGTTGCGATAATCAACGACCCTCAATCTCTTAGTTTTTTTCCCGATTTTCCCGTTGGGCACGCTGTCTCCATGTTTCCTCAGATCGACAGACAGGACCGCAAACCCGTTCTTTTGGAGATGAGTCGCCAAATCCGTCCAGATCCTCCGCGTCACCGCCGACTTTAAATCGCCGTTGGCTGCGGTGAGCAGCACAACCACAGGTGCCTCTTTCCCTCTAGTGGATTCCAGATACGTAACATGGATCGGCCAGCCATCAGCAGCGGTCAGAATGCGGTCCGGGTTTGACTCGTCGTTATCCTGAGCGGTCACGCCCACAGGCACAACGCTAAGGCAAACCGCTGCCAACGTCCATGAAATCAGACGATGTGCCGCCCCGGTACCGATTCCACCGAATCGACACGATGAATTATTCACGGTCAAGGCAAAAAGGCAGATCTCGATCATGATCACTCCCAGAATGGAACTCAACATTCCACCAGGCAACAATGCAGCAACAGCCGTGCAAAGGTCCTCCGAACCACCGCACACCAGTTCCGGAGCAGCTGTTTCAGTCTACGACCAAGCCCATTGCAGGTCAATAAAGTCAGTCAGTAAGACAAGTTACGACGTTGGAACCTTGGCAACCCGCCGCACCTGACCGACCCACAAAGATCTGCCAAACTTACAGTCGGGAATCAAATGCCCTCATAATGCTGTTCTCATATTTCCACCGAAAATCAATCAAATTCGGTGAGTATTTTCGGTATTCTGCCCCATAACGTTGGACTTAGGAGGTTCTCCCTCGGATTACGGTCTGGGGGGAATACCTCAAATAAATGTGTCATTCACAACCGTTCCGAAATCTCCGGACCAGCATCACTACTTCGTCCTTGCCGGACCCGTGGCGTGAGGCAAGACTGAAAGGAAACTGGAGGTGCCTGACCGTCATCAGTCGGACACTTCGTTGACGATGTTGTTGGATCAGATGCCGAGATGAAACAGGACAGACACTGTCGCCCTCTTCATGGACCTGAATCGTTCATCGTCTTCCCACCTGCCGTCGAGACGCCGGAATTTGAGCCAGCTCAATGCCAGATAACTTTCAAACCTGCCCTAATTGTGATTCCCTAGTCCTGTCAGATACAGCTACCTGTCCTGAATGTGGTCACGGGTTCGGGGACGTCAGCGTCGCATCAGCGGTCGCCACACACGAACGTGGGGTGATCGTCTATAAGGATTGTCCTGAGTGTGGGGACGAAGTGCCTGCGGGTCTGGTACGCTGCTGGTCATGCAACACGTTTATGCGAGAAGATGTCGCCGAGAAATACAAATATCTGCTCGGGCAACCACAAAAGATCATCTTCAGCGATGTGCCGCCCGACCAGCGGACTGAAATGATTCCGCCGCGCAGAGCGAAAGGGGGCTATGCTCGCATCCTGGACGCCGAAGATGATGAGTTCACGCTGCAGTGGGAGGAGTCCGACGGTTCCGATTTTCAATTGCGTTCGACTTCTCCGTACACAAGCAATGCCGGGGCAACCTCTGAGGCAGTGGCAGAAACACCGTCATCTGAAGTTAGCCCGACACCCGACAAACCAGACCCCTCCGGCAGTGATTCTGCCGACCTCGGGACAAACGCCGATGACCTGCTCAGTATTGCCTTAATTCAGGAGAAGGAAACTGATGTTCGAAAACGAGAGAGGCAGGCTACCATGAGTCAAAAACGCATTCTCATGCCATGCCCGTCCTGTGGCGTATGGTTGCGCGTACGTGAGGAACAGTCGGGCAGAACCGTTCGCTGCCGAAGCTGCCGGGCGACCGTGGCCGTTCCTGAGATTCGCAGGAAGGAAAAAGCCCCGCAAGAAGAAAAAGCGCCTGAGCGCATCCTGCACTGGATTGAAGACATCCATGTACATTTGATCACACCCACGGATATCACGCTCAAACCCGGAAGCCTGCGGGACAACTTCCAGACAGCGGACGCCGTCTTTGACTCCGAAGGCCTGCACCTGATCACTTTCAGTGGACCACCGAAGAAGAAATCCCTGTTTTCACGCGGTACTTCGGATGATGTGTCGGGGAAACGAGCCCAAAATCGTGAGCAGATTCAAGAGTCAGAAGGCTTCACACAACTGCCTCACGGTGAACTCCACACGGTACCGACCAGCGCGTTGGCGTCGATTCGACTGGCCCAGCCCATCCGGCAGGCCCACGAATCCATGTTTGCCGGAGTCCCGGTCTTTGGTGATGGACTGATCGCGGTTTACCTCCCCTTAACACTCGAAGACGGCCGGCAGGCGTTTTGCTCAATGCCTCTGCGCCTTTGGAGACTGTTTGACTACCATCTCAGAAAGCTGGACATCGAATTGCCCGCCAAAGTAAACGGCGTCCCGGATTCCGAAGTCCACGTTTCCCCGCTGTGCCATTACACGCACGCAAAAATCGAATCTATCCGTGAGCTCGTTTACTACAAAAACGACGGCGCCTTCGAACTGGAATTAACAGGTTACCGCTGTACAGCCTGTGGCATTGCAGTCTCGGAAGCCGGACGGGCCAAAAACAAGCTGGGTGGCGCAGCCGGCAAGTCCATTGCTAAAGCCAAATGTCCAAACTGTTCAGCCAAATTCGGCAATGAACCCATGTTCAAAATCTCTAAAGCACCGGAAAACGACCACCCAGATTCAGCGGATTCTCCTGCCGACAACGAATCTGAGAAGAGTGTCTGAACCAGCGGAAAACTCGTCACTCATGTGAACGGCACAGAAAAACTAAATCGCGGTGGCCCAACCTTCCGGATCGACAGGTCCTGCAGACTGATTTTGAATGCAGGCTCTAATGTAGCGGACGATCAGCTGAGTACCGGCTCAACCTGTAAGCGACCGGACCGATGGTTAATCAGACGCCTGGGCGTTCACTTGGGCCGATTTTCTGCTCCGACAGTCAGACTGAGAATCGGCTTAAAACCCTCCGCCGGGGGAATTGTCCCGAAGCGATGCTCTTTCTGCGTTGTATTTGCGTTGAGCTGCCACCTTGTTCGCCAGGGGGAACTCCGGACCGGCTGGGTGATATTGCACGTCATCCGTCAGGTAGTTGGGCGAGGGCAGTGTCTGCCCTCCAATTGTTGTCTGGCATCCTGTGAGACAAATACTGCATGCAATTGCCGCCGCAACTGCCAGTATAAATCCTGTTCGGCCCTCTGATTGCTTCACCGGACTCACCTCTGATTTTAATTGCCTGTGAGACTCACACGATGAGACCGGGCTTCAGCCTGGCATATGTGAGCAATGACTGCATACCATCACTAACGTCATCGACCTGCAACCCGCCATTTATTTGCAGAATCGATATAATCGATACAGGTTGTTTCAAGCTATTTATCGCAGCTGCCACCGGGCGGCATTTTCTGCCGGTGGAATCAACTCCAGGACGGTGAAAATGATAATTTCCGCCATTCAAACAGACGTTGCAATCGGAGATCCGGATGTCAATCTGCGCGTTCTGGAGCGGCACGTCGCCACCGAAGCGGCACAGGGCAGCCGGCTGATTGTGTTCCCAGAATGTTTTGTTTCGGGGTACTGTTTCGCTTCCAAGGAAGAAGCCAGCCGGAACGCGCAGCCTGTCGATGGCCCGTTCACACAAACCGTTGTGAAATTGTGTCGCCACAACGATTGCTATGTGGTGTTCGGCATGGTTGAACTCGTCGAACACGATATCTTCAACACCGCCGTCCTGGCCGGACCACAGGGAATCGTGGGTTCATATCGGAAAATTCATCTACCTTGGCTGGGAGTTGATCGATTCACGACTCACGGCGACAGACCTTTCACAGTGTTTGACATCGGAGAATTTCGCATTGGCATGCTGATCTGTTACGACGCCGGGTTTCCTGAAGCCGTCCGTAACCTGGCACTCGACGGTGCCGACATCGTCGTTCTGCCCACCAACTGGCCGCCGGGAGCAGAACAAGTGGCCGAGTACACGATCAATACGCGTGCTCTGGAAAACTCGATCTACTTCCTTGCTGCAAATCGCGTCGGCACCGAACGGAAGTTTCGCTTTATTGGCTGCAGTCGGATTTGCGATCCAGTCGGGAAGACACTGACCTCAGCCGATCATCGGGATGAGTGTGTGCTGCGTGTGTCGATCGATCCCGCCCTGGCCCGCAGGAAACGTTATACGCGTGTCCCCGGGCAACACGTGATTGACCGATTTGCTGATCGCCGACCGGAGATGTACGGGCGTCTGTGCGAGCCCCATGCACTTCCGCGGCCTGGCCGAGACGAAAGTTCTCACATCAGTTGAAGCGACTGCTAACCCGGGTCGACTCCGCGCCAGTTGGACCAGGTCATGCAACTGGTTTCGTCAACTCCGCAAGTCATTCAGCAGATCATCCAGAATCAGTTCTTCGTCAACGGCCGCTCCACGTTCGTTCATCACCGTCACCAGTTCGGAATACCAAACAGCAGGCCCGGGCGGGCCGTCCAGACTTCGGGTTCCTCTCTTCCAAAGATCGTCAGGAACCGTGAAGCACCATAGCATCAAATAAGGAAACACCTTGCACAACACATTGACGATGTGAATCCCTCCCCCGTCAAATTCATCGTGATAACGCGGTCGGTACCCTTCGAAAGTCAGTGCTGTCAGCAGGTGCATCACCGCCATACCCGAAAGTGCTCACAGCTCTGGCAACTCCCACAGGCGACGAAATCCTCACTGTCTATTAAGCCTGCCTCTTACGACCACGGGTCGGGCACCGACACTGTCTGAACCTCGCCACCGCCGGTGCTGTCCTGCAGTCAAACAAGTCCGGTTGATTCTCCGGTGATCAGTGCCACTTTGGCACAAATGCCAGAAAATTCAGGTACGAAACGGCGACCACCATGGCCGACCCTGCGCTGAAATGTGCTGCCGATTCACGTGCTGCCTCAGGCAGCACCGGTTTCCTTGTCGCGACAACAACGACGGGCCGCACACCCTGGCGGTAGTGTAATTGCTCACATCAGCTCACGTCTCCTGCCCCGAATATCAGGGCCTCATCCTGGTGTCGTTCAGATTTCAATGACGGACCAACCTCCGGGTTGTATATGTGGTCGCGAGCGAAATTCTGGCGATGTACAATGAAAGGGCACGTCTTAAGACCGTCCGCAACGATTGTCACCATGACAAACAGCCTGCATCTTCCTGATTCTGATCCGAATTCGTTCGCGCTCAACGTGGTGCACAAACTTCGTAGTGCCGGATTTGAAGCGGTCTGGGCGGGCGGCTGCGTGCGCGATGCTCTGCTGGGGATTGTCCCCAAAGACTATGACGTTGCCACTTCCGCGCGACCGGAAGACGTGATTCGGCTGTTCGGCGCAAGAAAAACGGTCGCTGTCGGTGCCGACTTTGGCGTCATTGTTGTTGTGGGAAAACACAAATCTGACGGCCTGGTCCAAGTAGCCACGTTTCGGTCCGACGGTAACTATTCGGATGGACGTCGACCGGACAGCATCGATTTTTGTTCTGCAGAAGAAGATGCGCTGCGCCGTGACTTCACAATCAACGGCATGTTCTACGATCCCGTGGCAGGCAGAATCATCGACTACGTCGACGGTCAGCGGGACCTGGAACGTGGTGTCATCCGCGCCATCGGCACCGCAGAAGAAAGATTTAAAGAAGACAAACTCAGGATGCTGAGGGCAGCACGTTTCGCCGCACGTTTCGAATTCACACTGGATGAACGTACTGCTGTGGCCATCCGACGACGAGCCAGCGAACTCAAACAGGTCAGTATCGAACGAATCGCCCAGGAACTGCGGCGTATGTTCGCTCACTGCTCCAGACATCTGGCGTTGGAGCTGCTGGAGGAAACGAGCCTGTTTGCAGTCATCTTTCCGGCAACATCTGACGAGGGACGAAACGCTGCACGTCGGATCATGCCATTTCTGTCTCAGCCAACCTTCGAACCGGCAGTGGCGGCCGTGCTGATGGAACGACTCGACGATACCGCGGACCGTCACAAGTCACGTACAGCCAGAATTGCTACGGCCTGCCGCGAATTCAAATTCTCCAATGATGAAACCTCTACAATCTGCTGGCTGTGTGATACCTGTGACCGTTGCCGCAATCCATCTCAACTGCCACTGCATGAGCTCAAGCCGCTGCTGGCAGACGTCCGTCACTTGCTGCTCCTGGATCTCATCGAAGCCTGTGTTTGTGCGGAACAGCGTCCACGGTGTGACATCGATTTTCTCCGAACTTACCTGGCAAAGACCACACAGGAAGCACTGAATCCACCACCACTGGTCACCGGATCCGACCTCAAAACGCTCGGTGTGAAGGAAAGCCCGGCGTTCAGTAAAATTCTCCGAATGATTCGCGAGGAACAGCTGGACGAAGTCATCCTCACGCGTGATGAAGCCATTGCCCGGGCCCGTCAACTGAACTGATACCGATTGGAATCGAAAGGTCGGAAGGGGTTGTGGTCAGGTACGGTCCGCTGGTGGGAACCTGCGATCGATCCCGATAGGATGCCGACTCCGTCAGCCTCCATTCCGCAGCAGTGACTTCTTCGTGACACGTTCATCCAGCCTGATTACCATCATTCTGCTGGTCTCAGCAGCTCATGCAACGGTCCATCTGCTCGAACAGTCCATTGCCAGTGCTGAACAGGTGATTTCAGCAGATTTCGAGTTGAATCTCCGCCAGTCGGGACGGCTGGGGTTCGCTTTCCGCCTGCCTTACGGCGTGGGAGCGGTCTTCGCCGGACTGCTCGCGGATCGATTCGGTGAAAAGCGTATCCTGGTCTTTTACCTGCTGGGGGCCGCCCTGACTTGTTGCGGGTTTTCCGCGGCCACGGATGCCAGCACCGTCTACATGCTGCTGATAGGCCTGGGTGCCTGTGCCAGCATGTATCATCCGGCTGGTCTGGCGCTGCTGGCCAATGCCACCACACCGACCACGCGTCCTCGCGCCCTGGGGATCCACGGCATCTTCGGTTCTCTCGGAATTGCGTCCGCGCCTTTCATTGCCGGTCTGGTCCTGAGCCTCCGTGCAGGAGCCTGGAAGGAATATTACATGCTGCTGGGTGCGGTGAGTGCCAGCCTGGGGTTCCTCATGATCTGGCGGCTTAACCCTGCTCAGAAGACGGCGCCAGCTGCGACAAAGCCCGACACCCATGTGGACACTCACCGATTTCAAATGATTCCCTACATGCTGTTGGTCTGCTCGGCAGCCATCGGCGGAATAATCTATGGCGGCGTACTGCACTTTCTGCCACGATACCTCGAAGAATCCGGAGCTTTACGAGGGTTGACTGGAAGTTCGTCGGCGTCGGCCGGAAATTTTGCGGCAGCGATTGCGCTGGCTTGTGGGGCGGCCGGACAATGGACAGCCGGACGTGTCGCGGTCGCCCGCATTCTGCCGCTGCAGCTGGCCGCTGTATATGCCTCGAATGCTCCGCTGCTCATCTGGATGGCCTGGGCCGATGGCATGTGGCGGCTGATCGCTGCCGGAATCTGGTCTTTCTTCCATTTTATGACTCAGCCACTGTACAACGCACTCGTGGCGGAGTTCATGTCAGTCGGTCGCCGCAGTTTTGGGTTCGGGTTCAGTAACATGCTGACGTTCGGGGTCGGAGCGGTCGGACCGGGACTCGTCGCTCTTTATGATGAGTCACCGCAGGGATATACGGAGGGTTATCTGTTGATGGCAATCGTCGCAGTACTGGCTGGCTTGGTACCGCTGGCTATACTGTCGTCACGAATCGCCACCCGGGAAGCAGACAGGACACTGTGAAGATCCGTTCACTGACAGCATTTCAGGTTCCCATTCGACTGCGTAAACCCGTCCGCCACGCGTCTCACGTTCGATATCACAACGATACGCTCATCGTTCGCTGCGAACTTTCAGACGGCCATATTGGCTGGGGCGAAGGATTGCCTCGAACGTATGTCACAGGCGAATCGATCGCGTCCGCGTGGCAACATCTGCAGCAGTCTTCATTCGAGCCCCTGATGGGCGAGTTCCACGACGCTCGTGAAGCTTCCGAGATGTTCGATCAGTTTACGCTGGCGTCCATCCCGGCTCCGAATGGCGTTATGCCGCGGGAATGTTTCGGCAATGCCGTCCGCTGTGGGCTGGAGATCGCAATTCTGGATGCCGCCTGCCGGTCCACTCAACAAAGCATGGGAGACTTCATTGCATCGCTGCCGGAAGCGGCCGCTGTCATCAAACAGCACGATGAGGTGTTTTACAGCGGGGTCATCACGTCCATGACAACTCACAGGCAGTGGCTCTCCGCGTGGAAGATGAAACTGTTCGGTTTCAGCCATCTGAAGGTCAAGGTTGGTACTCCCGGTATCGACGACCGTGATTGCCTGCGGCGGATCCGTAAGATTGTGGGTCCGCACGTGGACCTCCGCATCGACGCCAATGAAGCCTGGACACCTGATGAAATCGTCAGCCACATCGAGCCACTACTGTCATTTCGTCTCAGCAGCCTGGAACAGCCGGTTCCTCACGAACAGGTGACCGGTCTGGCAGGGGTGCGAGCCGACCTGGCCGTTCCCATCATGCTGGATGAATCCCTGTGCTGCGAAGAAGACGGCGAGCGAGCGATTGCTCAGCAGACCTGCGATCTGTTCAACATCCGTCTGTCCAAGTGTGGTGGTATCCGTGGCTCGGTTCGTTTGGCGGCGATGGCGCAGTCTGCCGGACTGGGCTACCAGCTGGGGTGTCAGGTCGGCGAAACCGGAATTCTCTCCGCGGCAGGCCGACACTTTGCCTGTAATGTTGGCGGATTACGCTATCTGGAAGGCAGCTACGACAGATTCCTGGTCCGCGATACACTCACTCAGGAAAATCTCACGTTTGCGAGGAAAGGCCGAGCCTTTCGACTGAACGAACCAGGCCTCGGAATCACAGTGAACGAGGCGCGTGTCCGAACTATCGCTGAACGGACAACATCAGTGGTTTCTGATAATATCGATTGATTCCTGGCAGGGTTGTTTCCTCGCGATATCGTCTCGGCCCGCATCGCAACTCAACAGAAAAAGGCAGTCTCCAACGACACCAGCACCGTATGAATGTTGCACTGTTCATCCCATGTTATGTTGACCAGTTCTATCCGCAGGTGGGGATGGCGACAGTGGAAGTGCTGGAACACTTCGGGGTCAAACATTCCTTTCCCGTCGAACAAACCTGTTGCGGCCAGCCAATGGCAAACTCCGGATACACCGAACAGGCCCGTCCACTGGCTGAAAAATATGTCGATGTCTTTGACGGCTACGACTACATCGTTGCCCCGTCGGGCAGTTGTGTTGCCATGGTGCGTCATCATTACTCCCCTTTTTTTGACAGCAACAACGCGCGTGCATCGACCGTGCGGGAGCGCACCATGGAACTGAGTGAGTTTCTGGTGAACGTGCTGAACATTTCCTGCATTCATGGCAGGTTCGCTCACAAGGTGGGAATTCATCAAAGTTGTCACGGTTTGAGAGAACTGCGTCTGTCGCCTTCGTCAGAATCCTGCACAGAACGAGCAGATTTGCTGACTTCACTGCTGGAAACTCTGGACGGAATTTCATTTTCCACGCTGCAGCGCCCCGACGAATGTTGTGGATTTGGTGGCACCTTCGCTGTTACCGAAGAAGCTGTTTCCTGCATGATGGGAGAGGACCGAATTCACGATCACCTGCAGGCCGAAACAGAGATCCTCACTGCCGGTGACATGTCGTGCCTCATGCATCTGGAAGGCATTATCCGGCGGCAGCAACTTCCCATTCGCGTGATGCACTTCGCAGAACTGATCGCAGAAGCAATTCAGTCGGTCGTACCCGTTGAGACTGCCAACAAAAGAAATCACCGCTAAGATGTCTCATCCCCTTCTGGCTGAACAATTTATTTCCAGAAGAGATCGCGCTGCATGGCACGATCGATCCCTGTGGTTCGTCCGCGAAAAACGAGACCGTCAGGCGAATGACGTTCCCGAATGGGAAGAACTCCGCAAATTTGCATCGGACATCAAACAGCACACGATGTCGCGACTGCCAAACTATCTGGAAGAATTCGAGCGCAATGCAAAGGCTTTGGGAGTTCATGTCCACTGGGCGGTCGATGGAGATGAACACAACGGCATCGTGCACTCCATCCTGGAACGCCACGGCGTGAAGCGGCTGGTGAAAAGCAAGTCGATGCTGACGGAAGAGTGCCATCTGAATCCATTCCTAGAAGACCGCGGTATCACCGTCATCGACACCGACCTGGGGGAGCGAATCGTCCAACTCAGGAATGAACCGCCTAGCCATATCGTGCTCCCGGCGATTCACATCCGAAAGGAAGAAGTCGGGGCGTGCTTCCACGAACACCTTGGGACGGAGCAGGGAGCCTCGGATCCGAAATACCTGACCGAAGCGGCCCGCCATCATCTGCGTGAACAGTTTCTGGCCGCCGATGCCGGCATTACCGGAGTCAACTTTGCCATTGCTGAAACGGGTGGCTTCGTCGTTTGCACCAACGAAGGAAATGCGGACCTGGGCGTCTCGCTGCCGAAACTGCACATCGCCTGCATGGGAATCGAAAAACTGGTCCCGCGCAGCAAAGACCTGGGCGTCTTCCTGAGACTACTCGCCCGCTCCGCCACCGGCCAACCCATTACGACCTACACGTCCCATTTCCACGGCCCGCGGGACGGCTGTGAACTGCATGTGGTGCTGGTGGATAATGGTCGCAGTCAGCTTTTGCAATCACCCGAGTTTCGACGCAGTCTGAATTGTATCCGTTGTGGAGCGTGCATGAATACGTGCCCGGTGTTTCGTCGCACAGGAGGCCACAGTTATGAATCCACTGTTCCCGGACCAATTGGTTCCATCCTGGCTCCGTTCCGTGACCCGGATCAACACACATCCCTCCCATTCGCCTGCAGTCTGTGTGGATCGTGTACAGATGTCTGCCCGGTAAAGATTGACCTGCACCACCAGCTGTTCGCCATGCGAAGTCGTTTGGATCACCAGCAGAAGCTGGGCGGCACCAAGAAACTGACGATGCAGCTGGCCTCAAGTGTCCTCAGGCACACCTGGTTTTACCGTCTGGCAGGTCGTGTTGCCCGGTACAGCCTCCGCTGGCTGCCTCGTTTCCTGATCTACAACCCACTGAACGGCTGGGGACGACAGAGGGAACTGCCATCAGCCCCTGAACAGTCCTTCCGACGAATGTATGAAGACCGCCAACGCAAGGAGCGTCCGTGAACTCAGCTTCATCGCGAAACACGATACTGAGGGAACTCAGAGCCGCGGTTCCGGAATCGTCTCCCATTCCGAACCTTCCGGTCAGGGGGCCCTGGCAAACATTCGACGATCCCCTGGGACGCTTTTCTGAATTACTGACAATGGTGGGTGGAACCTGTGTCCGGGTGCGCAACATCGCAGACGCCAATACAGTACTGCAGCAAGTTGACGCATGGAATTCGGCCGTGGTGCGCTGTTCGCTGGTGTCAGGCGTCGGTGATTCGACAATCGATCTGAATGCAGTCGATGATCCGCACCAACTGGAGAACGTCGAGTTTGCCGTACTTCCGGGGCAGTTCGGTGTCGCCGAAAATGGAGCGATCTGGGTCACCGATCACGGAATCCCACACCGTGTGCTGTTTTTCCTGTCTCAACATTTGTCGATCGTGATTTCTTCCTCACAGATTGTCCACAACATGCACGAAGCCTATGCACGTATTGAACCTCAACAGCATGCATTCGCCGGATTTATTTCCGGCCCGTCAAAAACTGCCGACATCGAGCAGTCGCTGGTAATTGGGGCACACGGAGCGCGTTCCATCACAGTACTGGCTGTTGATGAACTGTGAGCTGCATGGCCACAGAATACCCAATTTGCGGATCGAGCTACTCCCGAAATCCGAATCTTAAAAATGAGCAGAAGTGAAACGGCTGGGAGGGCAAGGCTCCTGCCGCACCACAAGACGGTGCACCCACAGCTCAGCGGGAGCTTCCCTTCGTAAATGGTGAGATGCACGAATCCCTGACAAACCCGGTCATCTGATTCTTTATTCTTCCAGCTCCAGATTCCAGTAAGCATCGCTGATGAATTTTGACCAGCTCTCCAGCCGAATTGTGTGGCGAGCGTACGCTGGACTCCAGACGGGCCGGCGAGCACGACGCCGCAGGGGCATGGCAGCCTGACCCGGAGTGCGGTTCCCTTTGCGACGATTGCATTCCACACAGGCCAGCACGCAGTTAAACCAGCTCGACGTACCACGCTGTGCACGTGGCACGATGTGGTCAATTGTCAACTCTTCACTGCCCGGACGACAACCACAATACTGGCACGAAAACGCATCACGCTTGAACACGTTGCGACGACTGAAAGCCACCACTTTGTTCGGCATTTTGTTGTAGTGCGTCAATGTTATCACTTCAGGTACCTTCAGCCGCAGCCACTGCGTCTGGATCACGGTTTCCTCGTCCTCGGGCTGTAATCCGGCCCATTCGTGCCAGCTGTGCTGCAGAAAGCTGTCGGGGTCAACGATCCGGGCCGACTCATTCCACACTTTCACCAGTGTCCGCGCAACCGTGGAAACTCCTATGGGCTGCCAGCTGCGATTGAGAATAAGTGTTGGTCGACTCAGTGACGAAGTGATCACGTAGGACGTTCCTGTTCTCGCGGACGTTGAATCCCCGTGACTGCTGAACCCAATAACCACATTCTGATGCTGCACTGACCCGATCGACAACGACCATACGCGGAAGCCTGTGGTCAACGGGACACCGAAGGCGACCGAGGGCTCAACTCAATCGACAATACAGTATCCGGTGCTCCTCCGGGTTACGAGGCAAAAGGAAATCGAATCTGACGGCCGGATGATTGTTACGCAAAGAAGACTGACTCCGAATCACGTTCGCTCCACCACTGTGCGTCTAACAATTTCACAAACTCTTCACGATTAAACCACATAAACATTGTGAGGATTCCGACAACATCACAATTCATTTTTCAGATACACTGGGCGGTCATTTGATCCAGACGATGTACTGACCGGTGAGTGCGGCGATGATTGATTGGGCTATTTCGCGCGATCGTCTGACGCTTCGGCATCATGCCGCCGCATACAGGTCCCCACACACCTGTCACACAATTCAGACAGTGACAGACCGGCGGCCGCAGCCGATCGTGGCACGAGACTGCGAATTGTCATGCCTGGGATCGTGTTGATTTCGAGCACATACGCCTGATTGGTTTCATTGATCCGAAAATCCACTCGTGCGATGCCTTCGACGCCGCACACCTCGCATGCCATCAGGGCTATGGAATTCATGTTCGCCGGCAGATCCGGTGGAGCAACCCGATATCGGGTCCTGTCACTTTTATACTTGTTGTCGTAGTCATACCAGCCATCCCGGACAATGATCTCCACCGTAGGGAAGACCTCACCGTCAATCACCGGAATGCTCACTTCACGGCCGGCCACGTAAGACTCCACAACCACCTCTGAACCCCACACCAAGGCAGCATCGACCGCAGGACCCCACTCTGCCTGGCGTCGCACCATCGATACTCCAATGCTGGAACCCTGGCGAGCTGGCTTGACGACCACCGGAAACTGAATTGGAGCTGAAGTATCCCGCCCAGTGATTGTGGTACCGAGTGGCACCTGGATTCCATATCGCTGCATCCGTGCACGGGTGAGTGATTTATCAAATGTCAATGCACTGCTGGCAATGGAACAACCGACCCATGGCAAGCCGACTGCGCACAACTGGCGATGCAGAACTCCGTCCTCACCACCCGTCCCGTGCAGCATGGGGAACGCAATGTCCCAGTCCGCTGAATGCAAATCACTCATCGGTGTCGCCGCCGGGTCCCATGTCCCAACAGTATGGCCCACGGAACGAAGCGCCCCCGCAACGGCCTGACCGCTTTCCAGACTGACGGCTCGCTCTGCTGATCGGCCTCCAAAAATGACCAGTACCCGAAACTGACCTGACTGAGGCATATCGATGGTCATCGGTCATCCCTGATTCATCACGACCAGCGACAGATTTCGAGTTCCAGTTTGACGCCAAATTTCTCGGACACTGCCGACCGGATTCGGGAGATCAACTGATCCACGTCGTGAGAAGTTGCCCCTTTTTCCGTCACAATGAAGTTGGCATGTCGATCACTGATGCGTGCCCGGCCGACGGCCATGCCTTTTACTCCACACTGTTCGATCAGTGCACCTGCGCTTAATCCACGAGGATTCTGAAAGATACAACCGGCCGACTGATCGGCAAGCGGCTGTGTAGCACGCTTCATAATCCAGTTCTTGCGCATTCGGCGTGTCAACTCATTGGAAGTATCAGAATTCAGTTGAAACGTGGCGGACAGAACCAGGACGTCATCCAGGTTGCAGCGGCGATATGAGAACAACAGTTCATCGCCCGAGCGTTCGACAACCTGTCCTTCACGGTTCACGACAGACACCGACTCAATCAATTCTCCAATGTCACCGTGGCGACCCCCAGCGTTTCCAAGAACAGCGCCGCCAATCGTGCCAGGGATCCCTACCATCGCCTCCAGTCCGGAAAGCTGCGCACGAACCGATTCAGAAACTGCATGGGACAGCAAAGTTCCGCCGCCGGCTGTCAACCGGGTCCCAGTCACAGTGATGTCGCTCATCAGCGGTTCTGCGACGCGGATTACGGCACCCGGCACGCCGTCGTCCGATACCAACAGGTTGGAACCACCTCCCAGAATTCGAATAGGGACTTCCCCGGACAGGCAATACCGCACCACCTGCAACGCCTGTTCTTCAGTCTGAGGTGTCAGTAGATACTCAGCCTGTCCACCGAGTTGAAGCCAGGTGTAGGGCGCCAGCGATTCGTCACGCTGCAAAATCTCGCCGAAATCGTCGATGGACTTCGTCATGAATCCGATGCACTGTTCCGGCGCCCATCGTGAGGAAAACATCCTCCGGCTCGCCCGTAGAATCTATCACTGAAACAGCCGTTTTTACTCCGTCAGCAAATACGGCGGGAGTCCCCATATTACAGATTATAGCAGTCAGTTCCCGGCTGATTCGATGGCAGTCAGCCACCGATACCTGTTCTCGTGCCGGAAAGACCGGCAGCAGCACGACTTCGTCCGCCAATGATAGTGCCTCTACAAACTGCTTCCAACGACGGCGCAACCGTTCCACCTGGTGAGGCTCAAATACAACTCGAATCCGGCGGTCCGGAAACTCCTGCCGAACCGACAGAAGTGTCGTTGTAACAGCGGTAGGATGATGCGCAAAGTCATCCAGCATCTGCATTCCTCGGTATTTTCCGCGGTATTCGAGGCGTCGTCTTAATCCTGGAAAATCAGTCAGAGCTCTCTGACATCGAACTGCCGACGTGCCCAGACGACTGGCCGTCACCACCGCAGCCAGCAGATTGGCGGCATTGTGCCGTCCGAACAGCCGGACCTGCAAATCACCGAATATCCGACCTCTGTTACGAATTCTCACGGTCATTCGGCCGTCACCGAATCTCATCATGCGTCCTGACCAGTCGCTCAACAACCGGTCACCCAGCGTCCAGCGCACTGTCGTGACGCCAGCCGCGGCAGTCACCGATTCACTTCGAGAGCATTCGGCGTTCACGAACACCGTTCCGTCGGACGGAACTCGTTCCAAAAACTGTCGATAGGCTGTATCCTCTGCGTACTCATCTTCAAAACAGTCGAAATGATCACCGTCAATGCCGTTGAGAATGACGTGTTGCGGATGCAGCTGCAGAAATGATCGATCAAACTCACAAGCTTCGATTACAGCAAGATCACTCCGTCCGTAGTGCCCTCCTTGGTCCCCAAACCGGGATTTGAAACAACCACACAAATCAGCGCCAACAAACACTCCTGCATCTGCTGCATCTGCTGCATCACTGTTGAAAATCCAGGCCAGCAGAGCGGACGTTGTACTCTTGCCGTGGGTTCCAGCGACACAGATCTGGGATCGCTCCGCAAACACTGACCCCACAGCCATATGCAGGGACATCACTGGAATCGATTGCTCCTGGCACCACCTCAACAGCGGCGACAATGCGGGAACTGCAGACGAACAGATGCACACGTCGATCGTTAAATCGGGGCTGGACTCACCCCAGGGCACCAGCCGCACATTCGTCGCTGATGGCTCTTTGTCGATGCCAGTCCGGAATGCCCGACCAATCCCATAGATGCTGTCCGATCCATAGACCACATGCCCTGACTGATGCAGGATTGCCGAAAGGGCCCGCATGCCGGAACCAGCAACCCCCAGTAAAAGACATTGCTGTGAAACTGACCAATCGACTTGTCGATCCTCAGGACCAGGCATTTCGGCTTCCGTTCCGATCCTCAATCCATCTGTATGTGACACGATCCACCAGGTCCCGCTAAACCGAAGATTAAAGCAGGACCTGCCATCTCACAAGGAGGATTGATGATCAGTAGTAAATCCAGAGTTGTCTGCAGTCTGTGGCCCGTCATGGTATCCCTGATGCCGACACAGCCTCCCATCGGGCAGACAACTTCCTAGTGAACCAAAACCGCTGATTCTGTCAACCGCTTAAACTGCGAATCTCTAAAATCATCGATCAACCCACATGGAGGTTCTCGTCGTGTTGATTACAGATATGTTGTGATCAAACCCTATTGCGTGAACTATTTTCAGTAATGACGGACAGTTGCGGAAACTGGGAACAATCCCACCGGATTTTCCCGCCTCCAATCACAAGATTACGACAATCCGGCAAACGTGCGTGCAGACGAGAAGTCCCGGATGGACTTGCACACTGACAGAACCAGCACCGCGCAAACTAAAAAAAGAATGCTGCCATTGAAAAGAGTCTGCGTCATAGACGGTGAAAAGAACGTGCTGGAGATCATCGAAGATGAGCTGCTGGTTTCAACGTCCTGACATTTTCCTCGACGAAACCGTTTCTTGATCAGCTTTCCACTCTGCCTCCCAGCGCTGTCTTGGTGGAACAGCAGATGTCGTTTGCCGATAAACTGGAAGTCCAGTGACAGTTGCGCGCGTCTCAAAGACTTTAAGCTGATACTCCTATCCGGTTTCCCGGATACACGTGTTCCGGCCGAAGCGATGCGATAAGGCACCATTACTGTCCTCCACAAACTACGTGACAAAGGCGAGCGGCTCAAGTCTTTAACCACTGCATTTTCACGGCATGAGCAGAGCACGACAGCAGGCGCAGATCTTCCCGAACCGCTGCCTGACGGTCGTCTGTATCTGGAAACTCAGTCCAGACGAGAACACGAAGTGTTCGATTTAGTTTATCAGAGCAAAACAAAAAAATGGCTTGCGATTACGCTTGGTACCTGTATCAAGCCAGTAGAAAAACACCGCAGCGAAGCCATGTGGAGGACCCGTGTCGCCAGTCTGGCAGAACTGATTCGACTCATGGATCGCGAACTTCCATACCTCGAGAAATCATCTCTTGTACATCCGCATTGGACGGTCGCAGTACACGGCGTCGAGTGCCGGAAAACACTGCTTCAAGCCGACATTTCAAGCGGCCGGCACTCAGCAACGTGACCGTACTGGCGAGCATCAGTTGCTCTTATATTCTCGGTGACAGGCCTGGCAGGTACCGGCCACTCGTGACAGGCTCAATTCAAATTCACCAAAATTGCCTTTGTCCGCGGCATCACGCATCGCCTGTCCGGACAATAAAATCTGCTGAGCAAAACCCTTGAATTCGGGATCATCAGAGAACCCGTACGACTGGGACATCATGACGTGCATCAGACCGGACAATATTGCGGCTTCGTGCACCACCAGATCTGTGCGGGTTTCGAAGGATGATTCATTAACTTCCGTCCGCAGCCGATGTTCGGATTCTTCCATGCGTTTCATTACTAATCCCATCTCGGCGACTTCTGATAAGGGAGTGTCTGGATCCGGTGCCACCAACCCTCCCGGCCGGGACCTGTTGAGTGTATCGACCAAATTCTCAAATAGTCCAAGCAGTCTTCTCTGATCCGCAGGCCCCCGCTGCAAAGGCGTCTTGTTCATACTTGCAGCCAGATCACGGATATATCCGGCATCTTCCTTCCATGAAATATTTCCGGAGTGCTGCATCGCAATTCCGGCCAGCACTGCAACTGTGGCAGCGCGGGCCGGAATCATGGTGACCGCGGAATTGTAACGTCCGACCGACTGCAGTTTCTGATTCAGAAAGTTGCGAATCGATATAACTTCTGACTGCAGGACGTCTGCCGGCAAAATCGAGTCCCAGACTCTCGATGGCAGTGATTCGGCAATCGACATCGTTGGTGAGGTTTCATTATGGTGCAACACAGACGCAGACGAACCGGCTTTCGGCGCAGACCGTGCTGTTTCGTCAGTGGAACCGGACATCTGCTGATCACCAGAGGCCACCGCCAGAGGATGATCGAAAAAAACATCATATGGAACTTTGCCAATGAACCGACGACCATCAGCATCTTCCCACACTTCGTCCGGACGGCGCGTCGACGTTCTCCGTGGCCGCGCGGCACCCGTTGAGGCTGCCTGGTATTCGACCGACGACCCTGATGGAATTGCTGCTGCTGGATCGCTGTGAGGTTTGGCGTTTTCGTCTCGCGCCGATTCGCCTCCACCACACCCACAGAAGATACAGACGACGACCAATCCGGACACCAGACAAGGTCCCCTCAGCCGCTGAAAAATCACAGGCGATCCTTCCCTGATGTGGCAAGGCTTAAGCAAGAAACTCGTCTGTGAGCGGTGCGTCATAGGCATCACGCAGAGCTCGAGACACTGTCGTGACAAGCTCCTGCCGTCGCACGGGTTTCTGCAGAACCGCGTGAGCGTTCACTTCGGACGCATCGCGGCGCAAGTCGACACTGTCATCCGATGTAATCAAAATGCAGGGGCGGACGGCGTTCATGTTTTTGAGAACCCGTATTGTGTCCAGCCCCGTCATGTGATGCATGTGCATGTCCAGCAGCACAATGTCAATCTCACATTCCTGCACACAGTCCACAGCTTCCTCACCGCAGCTCACTTCACAGATCTCAAACCGAAACTGCCGTTCCAGCACTTCGCGAACTGCCCGCCTGAACGATGAGTTATCGTCGGCAATCAGTAATCGGAATTCAGCGTTTGCATCGGTCATCATGATCCAGTTTACCCCACGTTTGAGGTATCCAGCGGAATCCTGTCCGCAAAATTCACTGCTCCATTCTGCTGGATCCGTGAACGTGACGCCAGTCTAATCTGCTTCACCTTCCACACAGCCCCGATGTTGGGAGGTTCTGTCTCGCACAGTCGGACTCAAGATGCAGATCCTTCCTGACATCCTCTGCACTTTCCGGTATCACATTAGTCATGCCGCAAGGTTCGTCAGTCGTTTGGTGAGTGTCCGGATTTTTGGTGATGAACGGATACGACGGGAAATCATTGAATTTGTTGCGCCAACTCGCCCCGTCGCAGTGTTTGGAACGGGTGGGCATGACTCACACAGCGTTGTTCGTCATCCCATGGTCGATTGTCACGATGCTTCAGACGATCTCCGGTCCGACGTCCGGACCACAGCTCCACCAGCGTAGGTACCCAAACACACAAATGCCAGGCCGCCACGTCGGAGAATATGTTCCGTAACTGTTGCCGGCCAGCATCACCGCGGACAACCACGACCCGGATCAGTCCGCCCGCCAGTCGTCATCGACACTCACGCCCGTGAAGCACCGCAAAGCGGTGCGATGACCCTGCGCAAATGATACTCCCATCAGTATCGGCAGCCAGTATTTTTGGGAACAATGATCAACAGGATCGGAAATCCAGGACGTCCACTGCCGGATTCGTTTCGGTGACATTCATGCAGCCACTGGGGCTCTCCTGTAAGCGTGGTCGAGAGTAACCCACGTCCTGCTGTGAGGGTCCCTTTCCTGGCCAAGTCAATTCTCCCCAATTGCCTACAAGTCTTGGACAGATGTCAGAAAATGCAGGACATCCTGAACAGCCGGAGTTTTCACCTGTTTTCCACGCAATTGTGCCCGCAAATCCGGTTCACCACGGAGATTAGGCCGCCAACGCAGCGTCCTCGTGGACGATCTACCGGCGCGTGAGCTGCGCCGTGGCAGACAACAAGATTCTTCTGGTCATTACTCTTTAATGTTGACATGACGCTCCTCGTCACTTTGACGAACACGTCAAACAATCTCCTGATCTTCCGATTCAAAAATACAAGTTCAAATCATGCTTGGTCACACATCCATGACAATGTCAACATCGTCCGGCAAAACCGGAGGGGTCGAGCAAAATGAAATCCCCATGTAAACGGTCAGCGAACCAACCAGTGCAATCGCTCCACCATTGATTCCCCACGGCAAACGCATCCCGTACTGCTCGCTGACGAGCACTGCAATATTGACACCGAGAGCAACAACAATGGAGCTACTGGCTGCCAAGGCCGTGCCCCGTTTCCAGTTGAGCCCGATAGCAACAGCCGGAACGAGCGTTGAAGCAAATATCCCCCAGCCGTATGCACCGAGAAGCGCGATGAGCGAAATGCCCGACTTCAAAGCGAATACAGAGGCCGCGACCGCCAGAACCACGGTGGCAACGCGTGCCCACAGTAACTCATTCTTCAATGGCCGTTCCAGAATTGACTTCGGCAGATCGCGAACGATAGCCGCCGTCCCGACGCTGAGAAAACCATCTGCAGTGGACATAATGGCAGCAAACAGCCCGGCAAATACGACGCCCGCCAGCAGCGGGTGAGCATAAGTCTGCAGGAACGCCGTCGCGGCCTGCCCGGAGCTTTCCAGCTCTGCATGACGCCCCTGCAGCACAAGTGTCCGCATCGCCAGCCCGATGCTCAGCCACAGCAGTGCCGAAACCATGTATCCAATCAACGATAAAGGCAGAATCGTACGAACATCGCGAACCCGACGATTCATCATGATCTTGGTGATCACTTGTGGCTGTCCGGCTCCTCCCAATGCGAAGAGGAAATACCACGATAAACATCCCATCATGCCCAGTGTGCCCCAAGGCCCCATCGCTTCGGGATCATCAGCCATGATTGTTCGTGACATCTCTGTAAACCCGCCATCCACTGTATTCGCCGCGGTCAGAAAAACGAGCACCGCTGCCACAACCATAATGGCACCCTGAAACACATCGGTATAAACCGACGCGATGATGCCGCCAGTCACACAATAAAACACCAGCACGGCACAGCTGACAGCAATTGTTGCTTCCATGGTCACAGCTGTTTGGGAAGAGTCCAGCAGCAGCCATTGCAGCAGTGAACTCTCCCGGATGAACCCCATCAGGAACGTATTCTCTTCAACGATACTCTTCAGCACCACGGCCATCGCTTTCATCTGAGAAGCCAGATAGCCAATGACTCCCCCCAGGATGGCGATCGACGCCAGCAATCGAGTCGTCTGACTTCTGTAACGTACTGCAATGACGTCGGGCAACGAGAGTGGTTCATGAATCTCGGCAAACAACCTGAGCCGTTTTCCCAGCAGGTAAAATGATAGTGCGTAGCCAATCGTCACGCAGATCACCATCCAGATGGAGCTCATTCCCATCTTGTAGACGAGTTCCGGACCACCAACGAATCCAAAGCCACTGAGGGTGCTGGAGAACACAGCCATCGAAGTGACGAACGCCCCCAGGTGGCGACCTGCCATAAAGAAATCACCGGAATTCTTTGTGCGCCGCATGGCCCACAAACCAACGGCGATGCAGGCAAACATGTAGAACAGGACACAGGCAACAACAATTTCCTGACGATACTCTTCCATCAGTCACAGTGCTCCGCCTGGTTTTGGCGCCGCTGCTCCACCAGTTCATCGATACGCTGCATGTCTTCTGGTTTTAAAAACCAGTGATCAAACTGCAGAACGTAAAAGACGCTGAAGATGATCGGCACGCCACCGACACCGTAGATCATAATGGCCGTTGGAAGAGGAAACCCGAGAACAATGTTTCGTGCACCGCCCTGAGCGTAAACTGACTCAGCGATGATCAATGCACCCACAGTTGCGCCATAGAATAATCCACTGATCATAAACCAGCCCAGCACCGGACCTCGATGACTGGTTCCCAGCAGCAGGCTGACGACGAAAAATGTCACCTGCAACAGGACAAATCCGAGCCCCAGCCAACGAACTCCAATGAGCCGATCGGATCCGGTGTCGCCCTGATACATGGTCCTGGCAAAGCGTGAATGGGCTGCTCCGTGCCCACCTTCCGGCTCCTCAATGTAAAACAGAAGCCCCACGACAACACACATCCCGAGAAGGCAGAACATCAGCACCACAGGTACCGCGGAAGACCGATGATCACTCATTCGTGGCTTTCTGATAATGACCGACTCAGGAATTATCTAATGACAGAATAATGCCGGTCGATTGCAGATACGCTTGGGAGTCCGAAACAGCGCTGTCGCTAATTCCACTCCGGGTTGCGTACATTGTGAGGCAGGATCCTGTGAGCTCGGCGAAATCGCCGTGTGCACACGTCCCAGATCCCATACGGATCTTCTTCCAGAACTGTACTGCAGTCTGCCGGGACGCTCAGCCAGTCTCCTCGCGACAATTCTGCTTCCAGCTGTTCAGATCCCCAACCAGCGTATCCGCAATATACTCGAAACTGACCATGCTGATCTGCATCAGTATCCGGATCAACCACGGCACGCAGTGAGTCGTCACTCCCTGCCAGAAACAATCCCGGAACGACTTCACGGTCCTGGAGACCGGGCCGCAAATAGTTGTGCAGAACAAAAAGTGCGGATGTTTCCACGGGACCACCGATGAAGACGGGTGCACCGAGCGACACCGACGACTTTCCCCCCAAGGCAGCATCTACTGCGATCGACGACGGCCGGTTCACGACCAGTCCCATAGCTCCTTCGTCATTGTGTTCTACAATCAGGATCACCGCGCGGTAGAAGTTCTCATCGCGCAGGTGATTTGCTGCAATCAGAAACTCGCCAAGCAGACAATCACCCATGCGATTACCCCCAAAAGATGAGTCGGACCGGCGACGTGGCCGGAGCCCGAAACGTCAGGGCTTCCTTCACTTCACTCACTCCAGCCCCGCCAATCTTCCCATCAGCTGATGACTAAAAAAACTCTAGAACAATTCATGGATTTCACTGTGGCCGAAATCTACCAGCGGAAATGGTCGGCCGCCCGGCCCTGGAAGATGATCATCCAGTTTGAGTCCCAAACCATGAAAGACTGTCGCAATCACATCTGCCGGGACCACGGGCCGGTCCGCCGGAACACCGCCTATCGGATCGCTCGCACCAACCACCTGACCACCTTTCACGCCGGCGCCGGCAAAATAGACTGTGAAGCACTGAGGCCAGTGATCTCTCCCGCCTGCCGGATTCACTTTCGGTGTTCGCCCAAACTCTGCAACGTTGCAAACCATCGTATTGTCCAGCAGCCCGCTCTGGCTCAAATCTTCAATCAAGGCCGAATATCCCTGATCGTACATCGGTGCCACAATGTCCTTCATTCCGGCGATCGACGTGAACGGAGGTGACCCATGGATGTCCCACGTCACTTCGTTGAAGACTGTCAGAAACGTGTTCACAGTGACGAAACGCACACCGGCTTCCACCAGTCGACGAGCCAGCAGACAGCACTGTCCAAACCGGTTCATGCCGTAGCGATCACGGACTTTCTGCGGTTCTTTCGAAAGATCAAAAGCGTCGCGTGCCTGAGTGCTGGTCATCATCCGCCACGCAACCTGAAAATTATCATCCAGCAGTTGCGCATTCTCTGTGGATTCGAACTCCTGAACGGTATTATCGATCAGGTCACGCAACTTACGGCGCCGCTTGAGCCGGACTTCGCCGATCGTGTCGGGAGGCAATAAATCGGGAACCTGAAAATTGGCCTGTGACGGATCAGCCATCAAAGCAAACGGATCATGCGCCTTTCCCAGGAATCCTCCTGACTGTCCGTTCGGCAAATTACCACCTCCGCGGCCCATTGTTTCCGGCAACACTACAAACGGAGGCAAATCGGAACGACGGCCGCGAAGCCACGACAACACAGACCCCGCGTGAGGCGAATTCACTCCGCCGGTAAACTGCCGTCCCGTCTGCATTATCTGCCAGCCGGCATCATGCACGGCTGCACCACCATGATGAACGGAACGCACAAGCGAAAACTGATTCGCAAGATCAGCATGCCTCGGTAAAATCTCGGACAACTCAAAGTCTCCGCGAGTGCGGATGGTTTTGAACGGTCCACGAACTTCGGCAGGTGCGCCGGGTTTGGGATCAAATGTGTCAAGCTGACTGGGAGCACCCAGATTAAAAATCATAATGCATGCTTTTTCGTCATGCCCGGGTTTGACGGCCCCCTGTTCCCGAGCCTTCAGATAACCTGCCAATGACAGCCCGGCCGCTCCCAGCGATCCGACCTGCAGAAAATCTCGACGAGTCGCACCGTTGCACGTGTGTGCGATCCCCTGACCGGAAAGATTAATCATTGCCGCTGCCCTGAAGATACCACGAAATCAATATGTCTATAGTGTACGACTGCGCGCTCTGAGGAACAAGAAAACTGATCACAGACTGGAGTTAATTGGCCGCAGCAGCCAGCGGCAGCGTCAATCGAACGGGCCCAGATTCCGAAGCTCGCAGATTAACCCAAATCAATCCTGGCAATGCCTGGCTTGCCCGACCAAACCATTTATCCACATGCAAAGCTGGTGCAGCACCAGGAGGCACCGATTTCAGCAGCCACAGTTCGGCGTGCCAGACCTCAGCAAGCCATGCGGCGATCGAATCACTGGTGACATCCCATGACTCAGGGATCTCCGGTGAATCAGGTCGTTCAGCCTGCTCCACGGCAATGGCCATCATGACGTCCAGCACAGGAATCTGACCGCGCGCGGCAGCCTCGACTGCTTCGCTGCGCGAACCAACGAACGCCAGTCGACCGTCAGTCCGCGACAACAGCAGCCCATTAAACGACATCGCTGCTATCCCAATCTTATGAGCTTCATTCTGACTGACCCGACCACAGTTGTCCCAGTGCCGAACGAGGTCGGCCGAAGGACCTCCACCCGTCACGACAACCGGAAACGCCAGCTCTCCGATGGCAGCAATCAGGGTGTCAACGAGACCATTAAGATCCAGCAGGCTGCCCCCAAGCTTGACGACTGTCAGTCTGGATTTCTCATTTTCAATCGATGATCTTGTTGATGCTGTACTCAACGACACCTCGTGCGCCTGCCTGCTTGAGCTGTGGAATGGCGGTTCGCACCACTCGCTCCTCCACGATTGTATTTACCGCGATCCAGTCCGGATCTGACAACTGCGAGATTGTGGGTGTCTGCAGTGCCGGCAGAATCGCGAGCACGCCCTCCAGACAATTCCGAGGGACATTCATCATCAGCCCGACCCTGCCTTCGGCTTCGAGACGCGATTTTAACATCAATGCGATGTTATCGATCTTGGTGCGAATCCAGTCATCCTGAATGCTGTCACGATTCGCGATGAAACGAGTTGTACTCTGCAAAACTTCATCCACGATTCGTAGATTATTGGCTCGCAGGGAACTGCCGGTCTCAGTAACTTCCACAATGGCATCTGCCAGTCGAGGAGGCTTTACTTCCGTCGCGCCCCACGAAAATTCCACCTCTGCCGTGACACCGTGGCGATCGAGATAGGCCCTCGTCAGTCCAACTGCTTCGGTGGCAATACGTTTGCCCTCGAGATCGGCAGCTGATTGAATTGGAGAATCGTTCGGCACACACAATACCCAGCGTACCGGCCCGCGACTGACCTTCGAGAATCTCAGCTCGCAGATTTCCTGGACGTCAGCCTGCGTCTCCAGAATCCAGTCGTGACCGGTGATGCCAGCGTCCAGAATCCCGTTCGCTACGTATCGTGCCATTTCCTGAGCGCGAATGAGCATGCATTCTATTTCGGAATCGTCCACGGTTGGAAAGTAAGAGCGGGAAGCGAACTGAATGTTATATCCCGCCCGTCGAAACAGTTCGGCGGTGGATTCCTGCAGACTACCGGCAGGGATACCCAGTTTGAGGATTCTGTCAGCCATTTTGATGTCATTCCATTGTCGAACACTGCAGCGACCAAATTGACCTCTATCAACGAGATCCGCGTCACTGACACTTTAATTTCCATACACCTGATCAGGGTCAAAGACACGCTCACTTTCGATGACCACTGCTCCGGATTCCGTGTCAATTCGACGGAAGAAGCAGCTTCGGTATCCGGTGTGACAGGCAGCTCCGCCAGTCTGATGAACCTTCACCAGCAGCGTGTCCGCATCGCAGTCGAAGTAGAGACCTTTCAATTCCTGAACATTGCCGCTTTCTTCGCCCTTGCGCCACAGTTCCTGACGGCTGCGACTGAAATAGACCACACGACCTGTCTCCAGGGTTTCGCGGAACGCCGCTTCGTTCATCCACGCCATCATCAGGACATCCCCTGTTTCGGCATCCTGAGCGATGGCCGGAATCAATTCATTTCTTGAAAAATCGGGCCAGTCGGCGTCACTCATGACTCACGATCCATTTGCTGTTGTTGGCAGAGCGGCAGCGTATCAGTGAACACGAAATGTCTCCAGTAGCGGGATCCTTAGTCCACCGGGATTCTGCAAAACCTGTAGCGACAGCACTGCACTCTTGTTCCACGCTCTCACCACTCCTGTACTTACACTGATTTTCGCTGATGAGAACTGGACAAATTGACCTTCACCAAAACTTGCCCACCGGACCAAGTACCCTATGATTGGCCCGGTCACCAACCGGGGCCGCTGTCCACGGCTCGCAAACACGCATCAGTATTTTCAGACACAGCGCTCAATTGAATGACCTGAAAGCCGAATCCATGGCCAAACAGAAAGCAACCAACGTCACCTGGCACGATCACGCTGTGAGCCGTGAAGAACGCTCGAAACTCAATGGTCACAAAGGCGCCGTACTGTGGTTCACGGGTTTGAGCGGTTGCGGAAAAAGTACCGTCGCAAACGCGATTGATCGATTGCTGCATGATCGCGGAGTGCACACCTATGTACTCGACGGTGACAACATCCGCATGGGACTCAACAGGAATCTCGGCTTCTCCCCGGAAGACCGTACCGAAAACATTCGTCGAATCGGTGAAGTCGGCAAGCTGTTCGCAGATTCAGGAACGATCGTAACGACAGCCTTCATTTCGCCGTACCGCGAGGATCGTGACGCCGTTCGGGCTCTGTTCACAGACGGTGAGTTCATCGAAATCTACGTGAATGCTAGTCTGCAAACCTGCGAAAGCCGTGATCCCAAGGGGCTTTACAAGAAGGCTCGTGCCGGCGAAATCAAAGGATTCACCGGAATCGATGCTCCTTACGAAGCTCCGGAATCCGGCGAACTTGAGCTCGACTCGGACCGCTATGGAATCGAAGAGCTGGCCAATCAGGTTATTGCATACCTTGAGAACAACGGCTTTTTGACCGTTTAACTTCGTCGGAGCTTCACCAAACCACCTGACACGGCCAACTGCCTCTCCGACCTTTCAACCGCGGCCCTGACCTGCCAAACCTTCCCACTAATCCACCATCGATCTCCCCACCCCATGCCGCTGGTCGATTGCCTTTCCCCGCTGGTTGGCCAGTCTGGCAGATATCATCCAGGGATATACTCATGTATGCGGTCATTCCTCTTATCACTTCGACGTTCCTCGTCGCTGGAATCAGTCCGGACATGGATCCGTCGGCTGTCGAAAATGCGCAACCGAAGACGCAGGTGACGAGCATCATTCATCTGGGTGACTGGACGGAATCCGTTGAGGAAGCCCGACGCATTTCCGCTGAGAAAAAAATCCCGGTGATCCTGCACTTCGAAGCGTCGTGGTGCGGTGCCTGCGTCAGAATGCACAAGCATGTTCTGAATGATTCTGCCGTCAGAGAATTCCTTGGGAAACGTGTGATTGGCGTGAAAATTGACACTGACCGGCACCGTGACCTGATCGGCCGCTATCGAGTGTCTACTTTACCAACAGAAATCGTGATTGGTCCGGACGGCGCAGAACAGTCACGTTACGTTGGGGCGGTCTCATTGCGGTCCTATTTGTCCCGTCTGCAGACTATCTCAAAACAAACCGAGAGTCTGAAGCCAGTGACCGCTGCGACACGACAGAACGACAGAACCGATCCCGAAACCAAAAAGACCCGGTCCTGCCTCATCGTTCGTCGTGACGGAAAAATGGTTGGGCTTGGTGGATATTCACCGGTGGCACTGTCAGACAGCCGCAAATGGCAGAAGGGCGAAGAGGAGTTCGTTGTCAGCTTTCAGGGGGTCGACTACTTCCTGCAGTCGGACGAGGAAGTCACTCGTTTTGAAACCAAGCCCGAACAGTTCATTCCTCATCTGCACGGCTGTGATCCCGTGGAACTCCATCGCAGCAAACAGGCCCGGACTGGTGCGATCGAATTTGGTACCTTCTACAAAGGAGAACTGTTCTTTTTCGCCAGCACTGAGAACCGGAACCGATTTCAAAGAAACCCGGCATGGTATCTGGAATCCGATCAACAACCGGACAGCGTCGACGAAGCAGCTCAACTCCTGGACATGATTCGTTAGCAATCACTGGATACCAGCCACCACTCAGAAACCGTAAAAACAATCTACTGCAGCGATCTCCCGGCTGAAGCCCGGCTTTTGCGCAACGCCGGGCGTCAATCGGGCATTCGATGATCCTGCTGCAGGTAATTCCCGGGAACCATCCTCAAGATTGGGTCCGACATGAGTCTTCTCAAACAAACCAGTGAATTCAATGGCCGGATCTAAATCCGAACGAATCAAACCGTATCCCGGACCGGTGGCCACGATGCCGACAGTTGACCGGCGTCCATGGGAGATTTCCGTAACGGGCGAATTGTGTGAGAAACAGACCGAACTTATCGGGCGGCTCACGGAAGTCCCACCGGGTAGTCGGGGAATTGTCTGGTTCAATTCATGTGGCGGCAGTGTGTATGCCGGTGTGGCCATGGCAACCGTCATTCGACTTCGAAATCTCAAGGCAACCGCCGTGATCCTGGGAGAATGCTCTTCCTCCGCCCTGATGCCCTTCGCCGCCTGCCGCCAGCGGTTTGTGACACACCTCTCCACACTGCTTTTCCATCCCATGCGATGGCAGTCTGAAGAAGATGTGCGTCTTGAAGAAGCAGCGGAGTGGGCTCGGCATTTCCGCCATCTGGAAACACGGCTGGACGATTTACTCGTTCAGCTGTTCCCGATATCAGCAAAAGCGTTGGGAAAATGGAACATTCCAGGCCGCTTTGTGAATGGCCAAGAGCTGGCAGCAGCCGGCTTGGCTGAGCTGATTGATCCATTCCAGTCCGATGATTGCTGGAAAAAAATTCGATCTGCGTAAATAATCAGCGCCCGAGTTATCTTTCTTTTCCCTACTGACTCTCCGGAGCCCGTGATGCGTTTTCGAGTGACAAGATTACTATTAACGATCCTGCTGTGCAGTGCTTACGAACTTCACGCGGAAGAAACCCGCGTCCTGATGGTGACTCAGAGCCAGGGTTATCGACACGGGTCCGTCACCCGCAAAGAAGCGAATCTGGCTCCCGCCGAAGTCTCGATGATTCAGCTTGGGCAGCAGTCCGGCCTGTTCAAAGTGGACTGCACCCAGGACGTCGCCGCCGATTTCACGAAAGAGAATCTGCAGAATTACGACATTGTCATGTTCTACACCACCGGAGCACTGCCGATCGCTGCGCCAGATCTGGAATACTTCTTCAATGTTTGGCTGAAAGAGAAAGGCCACGGTGTCATCGGATTTCACTCTGCCACCGATACCTTCAAAGACTATGAACCCTATTGGGACATGATTGGTGGCAGCTTCAAAGCTCATCCCTGGAATTCCGGTGACACCGTAACGATCAGTATCCACGAACCTCATCATGCACTGATGAAACCATTCGGCGCAGAGTTCCGGATTCGTGATGAAATCTACGAGTACCACCACTGGCAACCGGAAAAGGTGCGTGTTCTGATGAGCCTGAATATGGCGAAGTGCAAAAAGAAAAAGCCCTACCACGTACCAGTCGCATGGGTGAAGTCGTACGGCGAGGGACGAGTCTATTACAACAACCTTGGACACAACCCGGAAACCTGGACCAACGATGCGTTCCTTAAATCGATTGCCGTCGGCGTGCGATGGATTCGTGGTGATGTGGAAGGTGCATCGGCCCCCAACCCCGAGATCTCCGCTGGCCAGGAAAAGCTCGCAAGCAAAGTAGCTGGTGCGTAAACGAACATCGCTTTGACATACATGGCAACAAAAACAGGCATTAACCGCGAGCGACAGGATTGGTCCGTACTCATTCACTTGCTGTCGCTTGGAGCTCATATTTGCGGGAAAGCGGCGCTGTCCTCTTCATCTCGTCTGCATCATTTTCCGGGTCGGTAATGCCGGGAAGTACCTGACAGACGAACTCATTACGGAAGCATCCTCGATGACTACTGAAAATCAGAACTCCAGCCGCCGCAACTTTCTTAGGACCTCTTCCGCAGCAGCCATTGCCGGCGGAACCATGATAAACGGCCTCAGCGTCGTCAAGGCTGCTCACACAAGTTACGACGAAACGATCCGTCTGGGTCTGATCGGCTGCGGAAGTCGGGGAACCGGTGCTGCGGCTCAGGCGATGAATACCGAGGGCCCCACGAAGCTGGTCGCCGTTGCTGATGCCTTTGAGAACAACCTCAAACGATGTGTGCGAAGCCTGAATGCCAGTCAGGGCGAAAAAGTCGATGTCCCGGAAGAACGAAGGTTCGTTGGCTTTGATGCTTACAAAGGAGTGCTTGAACAGGACATCGACCTGGTGTTAATAGCAACGCCACCAGGCTTTCGACCGATCCACTTTGAAGCTGCTGTCGCCGCGGGCAAGCACGTCTTCGCCGAAAAGCCTGTTGCTGTCGATGCCACCGGCGTACGACGCTTCCTGAAATCTGCGGAGGAATCAAAGAAACGCAACCTGCTGGTGCAAATTGGACTGCAGCGACGCCACGAACGTGTTTACATGGAAACCATGAAGCGTGTAAAAGACGGGGCCATCGGCAACATCGTGTCCGCGCGAGCCTACTGGAACGGGGGTGGCGTGTGGGTACGACCTCGTACAGATAACCAGACCGAAATGGAGTACCAGATGCGAAACTGGTATTACTTCAACTGGCTGTGCGGTGACCATATCACCGAGCAGCACATTCACAATCTGGATGTGATCAACTGGTTGATGGATGACTTTCCGGTGAAAGCGCAGGGACAGGGTGGTCGCCAGGTTCGCACCGGGAAGGAATTCGGTGAAATCTACGACCACTTCTGCGTCGAATACAGTTACGGCGAAGACAACGAGATGGGCTGCAACGTCACGCTCCTCAGTCAGTGCCGTCATATTCGCAACTGCTGGAATGAAATCAACGAATACGCCGCCGGCTCGAATGGCTCGGTTGATTTTGGCGCAGCGAAGCTCTTCGATGTGAAAGGCAGACAGACCTGGGAATACGGCGATGGCGGCCGAGGTGGTCATCAGCAGGAACACCATGACCTATTTGCTGATCTCAGAGCCGGCAATCGCCCGAATGAAGCCGAATACGGCGCAAAGAGTTCGATGACATCGATCCTGGGCCGTATGGTGACGTACTCTGGCCAGGAAATCAGCTGGGCTGACGCATTGAATTCAAAACGTCAACTGGCCGATATCGATAGTTTGCACAGCTACAGTGACACTGCACCTGTTCAGCCAAACGACGACATGAGCTACGACATTCCTATGCCAGGCAGTCACGAGGTTCTGTAATCAATGCCAGGTCCGGGAGTCTCGACTGAAAACCACTGTTTGTGAACAGGCTTCACGGCTGACCGTTTAGACGTTTACGGATTACCCGGAACTACATGTCCCTTCTCCCGCGATGGGGAGAAGGTGCCCGGACACCGTTTGAGAAATGGCTGTGGTCCTTCGTTGTTCGGCTCGATCCAGCGCGCGTTCGCGTTCTTCCTGAGTCAATCTGTAAACTGATCTCAATTGAGACTCCATGGCAGGCGTCAGCTGCCTGTCTCGTCGACTCATGGCAATACGTGCGGCCTCCAAACCACTCTCAAAGGTCCAGCGGCGCGACAGACCACCAAAGCTCGTGCTGCAGAACGATGGGACGTGGCGAGGCAGAAGCCCGCCACCAGGCAGCACCATGCTCATGACTCCAATGGAACTGCCGGTGTTGAACATACTGTCGATGGCGGTTTTCGAGTGGTCTCCGAAAAACGTCCCCACCTTGTTCATCCGGGTATCAATCGGCTCTCCCTGCAGCGGCACTTTGACATCGTCATAATTATTCTTCAGATCCGAAGTTGTTGTCATCGCTCCAAAGTTAACCCAAGGACACACATAACTGTGCCCAAGGAATCCATCGTGGTACTTGGTGACAAAGCCATGCAGAATCGATTCTTCAACTTCGCCGCCCACACGACATACTGCGCCGATTGTTGTGCCAGCCCGCACATGGGCCCGAAACAGCTGCGAATCCGCACCAACATAACACGGACCCTCAATCCGCGTAAACGGCTGGACATGCACACTGGGTCCGATCGAAACCGGTCCGCCTCTGGCATCGATCACAACGTACGGATCGATCATGGCCAGTTCAGACACATAGACATCAACAGGGTCGCCCAGACACTGAACGTGGTCCGCAGATGGACATTGCGATCTGCCGGCATCGGTGAAATCGCGGATCAACTGTTTCGAGTTTCGTCGAACCAGATCCCACGGATAACGGATCATTGTACCACCTGCGTCAGTCGCGGACCTGGACGAAGTGAAATCGGCCAGCGACTCCCATTCTCCGTGGAGTTCCGCTAACTCGCGGCCATTGAGCACCAGCCAAGCCACTTCAGAATCCACGATTCCGACCAGCCCGTCAGCGAAGGACTCAACTGTCAGTTCCCCCGACGGAATCCAGCGGCCATTGACCAGCAGAGTAACGCCCTGAGTCATCCATGAGTCATCATTGATGCGACAGTCGTAATGTGCTTCTGCATAGACATCCGCCAGCCACGGACGCACAGCAACGCCCCATTCGGCATGGGGCAGCGCCAATCGAACACGTGACCGCAAACACGATTGGCCACACAGCAGTTCGAACACCGGTCGCAGCAGCGCAATCGGAGCCAGGTCATCGCAGGCGTTATCTTCGAACAGGAGAACACGCATCGACATCGACACTTCCGGCGAAATAGTCCTGCCAGGCTAAGCACGGACCGTATCCGAATTGCCGACTTCGCTGCGACCCCAAGTTGCGCGAACACCAATCTGAGTCAAACCACGGATGCTGGTGTCAGTCCACAGGGACTTCGAACTTAGGAGCAGCAAACTCATCTTCTTCGCTGCTGTCATCTTCATCCGTCCTCGGGTGACTGTCCGCTGTTGAACCACTGTCCGCTGTTGAACCACTGTCCGCTGTTGAACCACTGTCCGCTGTCGAACTATCACTACTGGAATAGTCGATATTACGCGAGTCATAAGACGCGGACCGGATCTCGTTTTCGAACCCGCTCATCCCCTTCTTGAATTCAGAGAATCCCTTGCCGAGATTGCGGGCCACCTCCGGTAATCGCCTGCCAAATAACAACAAGGCAATAATGCCCACCACAATCAGTTCCTGCGGACCTGGAGAGAAACCGAACGCCAGTACCATGGATTTGTGGATCAAGATGTAACAGGGCTCAACAAACATAATTGCAGCAACTGGAATGGAATGATGAACTTACCGTGGAAACGATTCCGCTCAGGACACACTCTCGTCCTTTGCCTGGGGCGTCGAAGTCTCGACACCGTGTGTCGTCGTTACTTGTTCGAGGTCGTCCTCACCTTCCTTAATGCCCTTCTTGAACGCGCTGAAGCTCATGCCCAGCGACTTGGCTGCCCCCGGCAGGCGTTTGCCAAACATGAGCAGAGCGATGCCGGCAACTAACAGAATTTCCCATCCTCCGGCAAACCCGATTGCCAAAGTATGTACTGAATCAATTACCAATGAAACGTTCATGGCTGAGTTCCAGGCTGAGTTAAGTCCTCAATATCACGCGCCGTCGCCGGACTTCATTCGCCGATTAGTGCCGAATTCGGCTGTCTGATTCAAGGTTTCGCTGCAGGATTTCCGGCAATGTTCTGATTCCGGGCCGAAGTGGTGCGATTAAACTGGCTTGCTGCGGTCGTTCAGATGGAAGTCGGGCAGCAGAACAAGGAACCTCATTCTATCTGAGTTTAGCACTAAATCAACGTTCTGCATCCTAACGGCCAAACTGTACCCTTCGGTGGCATCGTGTTCCGGGAGTGGTATCCTCACGTCATGCTTCAGCTGCTGGAGTGGGATACGCCAGATTGACGCAGTTATTCCGTGATGAAACCGTTCTATGGCCGGTAAAACAATACTCGTAATTGAAGATGACCGCGAGGTCTCCAATACCGTGCAGGCAGTCCTGAAATCCGCTGGGTATTCGGTACTGTCTGCAACCAATGGCCAGGATGGCAAACAACTCATCGATTCTCAGGACCCTGACCTCGTTGTGGCCGATATGATGATGCCCAGGATGGGCGGATTTCCGGTTCTGGAGTATCTCCGGAAAAAAGACAATCCCCCCGCAGTCATCATGATGACTGCAAACGAAGGCAGTCGTCACAAGGCCTACGCAGAAATGCTGGGGGTCGTTGACTATCTGCGCAAACCATTCGCGATGGAAGTTCTGCTCCAGTCCGTGAAGCAGGCGCTGAGTGATCCGTCAGAATCAGAGTGATTTCAACTCAATCGGCAATGTGTGCCGGTCTGAGTTTACATGATGTTCGGGTTATCACAGTTGCACCAGTCGTCGTACAAACATCGGTTTCAGTCATGTTGTCAGTTGTACGGTGACGATTTAGAGCAACTGTCGTTCCGACTGTTCCTCATACGGCTCACCTGCGACAGCCACGTGCTCCGCAATCCAGGGGACAACGGATCCATCAGCCCGGTGCGGTGTTGTACGCACCAGTGACCCAACAATTTCGAAGCCTCACCGCATGGAAGCGCGGCGGTCACAATCCAGCACCGATGATCGTCGACGGCGACTTCTGGTGAGTCGTGACACCAGCGACCTGCTGGAGGAGTTTCAGGCACTCGCTCCTCAAAAATCTGCGACAGCAGTCGAGCGCATCAATGTCTCCGCTGTCGGTCAACAGATCCTGCATCGAATGGTTTCGGGACAATTGTGGAAACACTGTTTGCTGATAACGGCAGTCTTGTTGCTGACATTCACCGCAGTCTGGAGTGAGATTCATCAGCCTAAAGCTCTGCAGACAATGGTGGTCTCCGATCATCCGCGGATCAGTCAAGGCCTGGCGGGAGCGTTCCTGGTTATGGCCGGCCAGCTGTCCCTGTTGATTGGCTGGATTCGTTCGTGCAGCTCTGTGGATTTCAGTGGCCGCTATCGCTGTTGGAAATGGCTTTCCGGATGCCTGGTCATGATCGGTGGTCTGTGGGTCACGAACACTCAGGACTCTTTACCCCAGCTGGCGGCAATGTTTGTACAGCCACTCATTGGTGCAGTGGATGCGGCTCAAAGAACACTTGTTGTTGTCCCCATTGCAAGTCTGAGCATTTGGGTATTGGGTCGTGTGCTGCCGGACATGGGCCGCAACCGTTGGTCACAGACCCTGTTCGCATTGGGAGTGCTGGCCGCATTCAGCCGTTTACTGCTGTCCTGGGGCGTGACTCCTGGTTTTTGCTCAGCTCCCGTCCTGGATGGCGTCCTTTTGTCGGCGACTGGGTTGCTGGTTTGTTCACTGTTGCTGCATGCCCGATTCGTGCTCTACGTCTGTGCAGATCCACCGGAGCCACGCTCATCCGGATGGCAAGAAACAAATCATCCGGCGGAGCGGGCCGAATCACCAGCCACGATTGCCGCTCTGGATATGTCGGCCGAAGAACTGTGTGACGAAGAGAGTCCACGGAGGCGCGCTTTTGCTCCTGACCATGCCGAATCGGACCAGAAATCCGGATCGTCCCAACGGCAACGTCACAACAAGCGTCGCAGGCGAAAGGCCGCCTGACCTGCGTTGAATCGAGTGCAATCACGTCACAACGGTCCAACGGCTTGTGGTAGCCATCAGAAGCCTGGATCATGGGTGCCGCCAACTCCCGGGTCCTATCTCCACCGCTCGCACTTACTGTGTGAAACCCTCCTCGTTCTTATGAATGGATTCGTTCCCCATGTGCACCACGATCCGTCTGTTCAGTCTTTGTGTATGCCTGCTGTGTCTGACGAATCCGAACTGCGGTGCTCAGCCAACATCAGTCGTGCATCAGGATTTGAGCCGGTTCGTCAATGAATCCGGCAAAGTCCAGCTGATTCGTAATCCGAGTGACTGGGCCCGGCGTCGCGAAGCGATCCTGAAAGGGTTCCAACAGGCCGCCGGGCCGCTGCCGCCCCGGCGGAACCTTCCGCCACTCGATCTTCGAATTACGGCGGACAAAAAGTACAGGGGTGTGCGTCGTCTCACCGGCTGCATTCAGTCTGAAGCCGGCGATCGACTGCCACTGGATCTCTATCTTCCAGATCCGTTTACGGAGTTCGGCGATTTCAAAAATATTCTGGGCAGCTCGTTGCCAAAAACCGTTCCAGGGATCCTCGCTCTGCATCCCACCGGAGCCGCTGGAAAGCGCATCGTAGCCGGAGAAAGTCCAAACCGTCAGTATGCCATTGAGCTGGCACAACGTGGTTATGTTGTCGTAGCGTCTGACTACATGTCGTTTGGTGACTACAACTATGACTTCGACGCGGACTCATACACTTCCGGTACGATGAAGGGCATATTTAATCATATGAGATGTGTGGACCTGCTGGTCGCCATGAGGATCGTGGATGGCAGTCGGATTGGCGCCATCGGCCATTCGCTGGGAGGTCACAATGCAATCTTCGCCGCCGTCTTTGACGAACGCATTAAGGTCGTTGTCTCCAGCTGTGGCTGGACACCGTTCCATCATTACTACGGTGGAAAGCTCAAAGGCTGGACAAGCCCACGATACATGCCGCTCATTGATGAAAAATATGGTCTGGATCCGAATAAGGTCCCATTCGACTTTTACGAACTCATCGCCGCACTGGCACCACGTACGTTTGTCTCCATCTCCCCGATTGGCGACAGCAACTTCGACGTGGACGGTGTCCGCAAGGCTGTTCCGCTGGCCCGTCAAATCTATGGCCTTTTGGGTGCAGAAGAATCTATCAAACTCTTCACACCGGAATGCGAACATGATTTCCCCACGGATATGAGACTCTCCACTTACGAAATCATAGATCGCGTTCTGGAATTCAAACCGCAGCGCATCGACCCGGATTATTCCACCGAACTCCCCCGAATCGGTCCGACTGAACCCGCCGACGCCCCTGCCACATTTCAAACGGTGTCTGGCTACCAGATTCACCAGACGGCAGCCGAACCGCTGGTTACGGATCCGGTCGCTATGGCATTCGACGAAGACGGGCGCCTGTACGTTGTCGAAATGAAGGGCTACTCGGAACAGGCACATGAATTTCGTGGTCAGATCCGGCTGCTGAAGGACACAGACAACGACGGAGATTTCGAAACCAGTCAGATTTTTGCGAAAGGCTTCGCCTGGCCAACGGCCATCGCCGTCTACGATGGCGGTGTGTTCGTCGGAGCTGCCCCGGACATCTTGTATCTTAAAGATACAGACAAAGACGGCACCGCCGATCAGCGTGACACGGTATTCACGGGATTTGGTAAAGGAAATGTCCAGGGCCTGCTGAACAGCTTTCAATGGGGACAGGACGGTCGAATCTATGGAGCCACCAGCTCTTCGGGAGGCGAAATCACCACTCCTGCCCAGCCGGAACGGGCAACCGTGAGGCTTCGATCGCGCGACTTTTCGTTTAGTCCGCATCAATTGGATATCCGAGACGAAACCGGTGGTGCGCAACATGGTATGTCGTTTGACGATTTCGGCAATCGCTTCGTCTGTTCCAACAGCAATCACGCTCAGGCCATCGTATTCGATCAGCGTTATCTGAATGCCAACCCGTTCGTCAAACCCGCACCAGGGCGTGTAACAATCGCGGTTGACGGTGGACAGGCTCCGGTGTTCCGAACCAGCCAGGTGGAACCTTGGCGCATTGTCCGCACTCGTCTGCGAGTTTCCGGCCGTGTCCGTGGTCCCGTCGAAGGCGGTGGCACGCCGGCTGGGTACTTCACCGGTGCCACCGGAATAACGGTTTATCGGGGCGATGCGTGGCCGGAGGACATGCGTGGCAATCTCATCATTGGCGACGTGGGCAGCAACATCGTGCATCGTAAACGACGTGAAGCGAAAGGAGTCCTCTGGACGGCCTCACGCATGGATCACGGTGAAGAACTTGTCTCGTCAAACGACGTCTGGTTCCGACCGGTCCAGTTTCTCAACGCGCCTGATGGCTGCCTGCATGTGCTCGATATGTACCGCGAAACAATCGAGCACCCCGCCAGCCTGCCACCAGAGATCAAACGACATCTGGATCTGACCAGTGGTCGGGATCGAGGGCGGTTGTATCGAATTGCGCCGGCTGGATATACACACCGACCGACACCGCAGCTCAGCAAATCCACGACGCAGGAACTCGTGGCGGTTCTTAGCCATCCCAATGGCTGGCACGCTGACACCGCCAGCCGGCTACTGTTCGAACGACGTGATCCGGCAACCTCCATATTACTGAAAACGTCACTGGTGCCGTCCCTTCCAGCTACTGCTGTCGTACGAGCGCTGTCCCTGCTGGCATATCTGGAGCAACTCGATGCCGATATTGTCCACGCTTTTCTGACACATACACATCCGCGGGTCCGCGAACGGGCGATCCTGCTAAGTGAGCCACTGCTCAACATTGCAAGTCTTCTGGACTCCGTGAGTCAACTTGTGAAAGACGAAGACCCACGTGTGCGTCTCCAGGCCGCCTTTTCTCTGGGCAAATCAGATTCGGACACCCGTGTTGAACCGCTGACCACGTTGCTGATAAAAGGCAGCAGTGATGAGTGGATTCGCACGGCCGCATTAACTTCACTCAAAGACCAAACATGGAACGCATTCACCAGGCTGGCCTGTGACGAAAACTTCCGGGCAACACCAACGGCGAAACATGTGTTGACGGAAATGATGAGTCTTGCACTGCGTCGCCCGGATGCTCCGGTTGTTGGTAAGGTGATGGTGGCCATTCAGCAAGTTGAGACATCACCCGCGTTACAGGGCGATTTGCTGTTGCTGGCCCTGCAATTGCGGAGTGACTGGCGAGAATTACCCGAACTGGCCACGTTGAGCACGGCGATTGTTACTGCCGCCAATACACGGCTGACAGATTCCAACGCCGAAGATGGAGTTCGCATCGATGCAATTCGGGCACTCAGACTTTCAACATGGGACGCACACGGCGCAGAACTGTTCCAACTGCTGAATGCCGCTGAGTCACCTGCAGTTCAGACTGCCGCGATGCGCACTCTGGCCGAATTTTCTGACACGGCCATCGTGGATGCGTTTCTTGCACAATGGAAGGAGTTTAGTCCTTCCATTCGCAACATGGCACTTTCCGCAGTGTTGAGTCGCACGGAATGGTCTCGCCTGTTATTGCAGGCAATCGATAATGGTGAAATCAGCGCTGCGGTCCTCTCGCCAGCCGATCTCAGTCGACTGGCAGATCATCCTGATGCGAGCGTCAGCGGGCCAGCGAACAAGATCATTGAAAACGCCGATACGTCGGCTCGACAGCAGGTCGTTAAGGAATACCAGCCTGCCCTGGCAATGCTCGGAAACGCTGATCGTGGTGCACATGTGTTTCGCAAAACGTGTTCAGTGTGCCACAAAGTTGGAAACCTGGGCTACGAAGTTGGTCCGAATCTGCTGAGCACCAGGCACCGGGGCACAGAATTCATCCTGCTTAATGTTCTGGACCCCAACCGCGAAGTTTTGCCGGCCTGGCATGACTACGTAGCAGTCATGCGTGATGGTCGCACATCCAATGGAATCATTGCCGAAGAATCGCCGGTATCAGTCACTCTAAGGCGGGCCGAGGCGAAGGAATCCACCCCCCTTCGTAGAGAGCTCGACGTTCTGGTCGACACCGGACGTTCGCTCATGCCGGAAGAGCTGGAAAAGACGATCTCCATCCAGCAAATGGCAGATCTACTTGCCTGGCTCCAGGCTCAGTAACGAAACGCATGGCAGACTTGGACATCGTTGTGAGGTATAGGCAACCTGTGGCCCGAGAGTCTCATCCAGCGACTCAATGACCCGGGTGCCTCCGACGCCAGATGTGAGGCTGTCGCCGGAGTCAGTTCAGCACTCGCGAAGGTGGCCGGCAGACACTCATGGGTATTGAACTGTGTTGCCTGTTTCCAACATTCCAATATATCCCGCACAAGTGCTGCCAGAGACCAGCCGTGCCGCGCAAACTGTTCCGACAAGCCAGATATGTTGTTTTTATGAACGCCGCAATTTGCAGACACAATGTATTTTGCCGCTATCCCCGAGATCGTCTCAGGTTAGTCTGCCAGTATAACCGTTAATCTTGCCGGAAAAATTTGCAGAGACTTCCCAAACTAAAGAGTCTTTGCGTGTTACCGGTTGTGGTGCATGGGTAGGCTGGGGGCGAAGGACACCATACAAAGTCCTTTCCTCATTCTCCCTGCCAGGAACAATTTGCCATTCAGGTTTCTGCTGCGAACGGAGTCGTGGTTCAGGTTCGTCTGCGGAGATCCGTTATGAGTGTCGTACGATTCCTTTCCGTTGCTGCCTGTCTGATGCTGCCCGAGTCGGCATCGGCCCAGTTGTGTGGTATTCCCTCTTACGCCTGTTGTCCGCCTCAGGCCTGTGAGCCCACCTGCTGCTACACAACATGTAAGGTCGAGCAGGAAACATGTTACCGCACGGTTTGCGAAACCATAATGGTGTCGGAACAGTATTCGGCCGTTGGCACGGTTTACGAAACCAAATACGAAGACGTTCCGCAAACCTGTTATCGCACTGTCACGGAAACAGCGTTTCGCGATGAAACCTACACAGTTTGTCGGCCAGTCACTGAATCCCGTGTCCGCGAAGAAACGTATTGCGTTCAACGCCCTGTCTGGGAAACCCGATATCGGGAATGTAACTACACCATTCAGCGTCCGGTCTGGGAAGACCGTGTCCGTGAATGCAAGTACACGGTCATGCAACCGGTCTGTGAAACGATTGAACGCGAATGCCGCTACACAGTGATGAAACCGGTTTGCGAAACAATTCAGCAGGAACGCTGCTATACCGTAATGCGACCGGTAACCCGTACTCACTGCGTGAAGCGCCTCACCGGACAATGGGTCACTCAGCAGCACTGTATTCCTGGGCCTGTTTGGCCACAACTGGTCTGTGGTCCCTTTGGACCGGCCTTGTGCATGCGTCAGACTCCACCTCGAACTGTGTGTCGACGAGTCTGGTGTCCTCGAGTCACCCAGCAGCAGATTCCTTATACCGTCATGGAACCTCAGGTCGTCCGTCAGAGCTGCCCCGTTCAGGTGACACGATACGTTCCGGAAACAATCGTGAAAAAAATCCCCATACAGATCACTCGAATGTGCCCCACAGAATGCGTACGGAGAATCTCTTACCGCGTCTGCCGCATGGAATGTGAACAGAAGGTCGAACGCATCCCGTACCGTGTTTGCCGGATAGTGTCCGAGCAGAAAACCCGTCGCGTTCCGTACACGGTTTGTCGAACAGTAACCGAACAGCGGACACGTCGGATTCCTTACTGCGTTCAGAAACAGGTCGAGTACACGACGACTCGTCGAGTCGCTCGGTGTATTCCAAAGGAAGTTGAATACACCTGTACGCGCATGGTTCCGAAACAGGTTGTTCGGCGTGTTCCCTGGACGCGATACCGTCTGGTACCTCAGGTTGTATGTGGCAGTGCCTGGTCATCATGTTCAGAGTGCCAGGGAGCACCAATCCCTGACGAATCTGCCGGACCTGAGGCACCGCAGCCAGCAGCCGAACCGAATGACGACAACGTGACGTAGTTCCCGCAAAGGATCGCCGTACCGTGTCACGCTGTCAGTCCGGTCGCCGGCATGTCTTGTCCCAAACGGCTGTCGTTTCTGGTCTGCGATCCATGCCTCTAAGACGTTCATGTTTCGAAGGATATCGTCAAATATCTGCTTCGCAGCTGCCGCCGGCACTGCACCGTTCGGAACTAACAGCTTCAGTTTTGCACGGTATTTGTCTCACAGAACCGGACCGGCAACACCATCCGATACACCGTCTTCGTCCAGTAACGATTGGTCGCTGATACTCTTCGATTTTTTTCGGGCCTCAGTTGTCGTTTTGCATGACTAACTGGTAAAGGGTCCGCGGATACCGTTGCAGCGTTTTTTTTCCCTGAATGTACACGATACTCATTCCATCGGTTTGAATGCATATGGCTGACCGGATGTCTGACAGTCTGTCCGAGCACACCACGGACCACGTTAGCGTCTTCCACGCCGGTTAGTTTCATATCAAGTCCCTGGTCATCAATCGAAAACCGGCTGTGATCTGTGCCTGTGAATCTTCTGCGATAATCCTGTCTCCTGGATTTCCACAGTGATGTCCGTTGATTGACAGACGCACGTCGCAGGCCTACATGTCGCGAACAGTCCAAACGCGACAGGATTGATATCAGTACAGGCCGTTGTCTCAGAGGAATCTCCGAACATGACATCCAAACGAATTACACTCATCGATGTCGCTTCAGGATACTATGCGGAGGATGCTGTCATCGACGCGGCCAGTACCAGGCTCGACCCGGCAAGTCATGTCTGGCGCGTGTGGCTCACACAAATGCACGGTGGCCCCTCGGACGGCATTGACCTCGTCCAGCTCAGCAACGGACGTCTCCAGCTCTCGCTGCTGCCGACGCGCGGAATGGGTATCTGGAAAGCCCAATTAGGCACTCTTCCACTCAAATGGGATTCGCCGGTGCTTTATCCCGTGCATCCATCTCTGGTTGATCAGTCACGTCGAGGTGGCATTGGCTGGCTGGATGGTTTCAATGAACTCATTTGCCGCTGCGGCCTGAGTTGGCACGGAGCCCCCGGAACTGACACAATTCGGGATGAAGTCGGCAATGTCATCTCTGAACAATTCCTGCCGCTGCACGGCCGCATCGCTAATCTTCCGGCACACGAAGTGTATGTGGAAGTCCAGAACAAAGGGTCGATTAACGTTGTCGGTGTCGTTGACGAAACGAGCGTGTTCGGGGAACGGTTGAGACTCACATCGAAGGTTTCCACCGAGGTTGGATCTTCAGAATTCTCAATTCAGGACACAGTCAGCAATCTCGGTGGAACACCAGCTGAGGTTGAAATGCTGTATCACTGCAATTTTGGAACGCCTTTGCTGGGAGAAGAATCCACGTTTTATACTGCTGCACATCGAGTTACACCGCGGGATAGTCGAGCTGCGGAGGGAATCGATACCTGGGACACATTTCTGGGACCAACGCCCGGATACGCCGAGCAGGTCTACTTTGTCGCTCCAATAAGCGATGCCTTGAACAGGGGCATGGCCGTGCTCATGAGTCCTGATGGCCAGACGGCGTTGACACTGCGATTTGACACGTCGACGTTGCCGTGGTTGACACTGTGGAAAAACACCCAAGCCACAGCGGACGGCTACTGCTGCGGACTCGAACCATCCAGCAGTTTCCCCAACAACCGCAGTTTTGAAAGGGAACAGGGCAGGGTGGTGAGGCTTCAGCCCGGTGAATCCATTGATTTCCGACTACAGTTCGAGATCGCAACATCTCAGGAACAGGTTCAGAGTCTCGCCGAAGAAGTCTCACTGTTGCAACAACAGGCCCAACGCCGGACAGAATCCACTCCAGCAGCCGATCTGTCACCCACTTGATCACAACCGAGCATGATATCGCACCGGTGCCGCCTGATTCGAAAGTCCTTCCGTGTCGGAATTCAAACAAGAAGTCAAATCCAGCATCTACGACCACCCCCGCTACTACGACCTGCTGTTTGGCTCGGACTGGAAGGCGGAATTTGATTTCTTTGAAACCTGCTTTCAAAAGCATTGTCCATGGCCGGTTGGTCGAATCTTTGAACCAGCCTGCGGTACGGGACGCCTGCTGATTAAACTGGCAAACGCGGGTTATGCTGTCAGCGGCAACGATCTGAATGCCAAGGCCATCGACTACTGTAACAACCGCCTGGAACGCTTCGGCCATGGTCGCACAGCATTCGTTGGTGACATGTCCAGATTTCGGTTGCCACGCAAAGTCGATGCGGCGTTCAACACCATTAACAGCTTCCGACATCTGACGACGGAAGCGGCGGCCGTTGCACATCTGGAATGCATGGCGGCCGTACTGCGCAAACGTGGCATCTACATCCTGGGCATTCACCTGGAGCCAACGGAAGGCCCCCGCATCGACGACGAAGGCTGGACCGCTCGTAAAGGCCACCTGATGATTAACTCTTACATGTGGTCTAAAGGCGTAAACAGGCGTCGGCGCATTGAGACCCTGGGCATGATTATGGATGTCCACACACCGACAAAACACATGCAGATCGAAGATCAGATGAAATACCGTACCTACACGCACATCCAGTTTAAATCACTTGTCCGCAAAGTTCCCGAACTGAAGGTCGCTGAAACTTACGACTTCGCTTACGACATCAATCAGGCAATCAGGATCAGTCCTACCACCGAAGACGTCGTCTTCATTCTGCAAAAACAGTAATGCCTGAGCGTGAGCCACGAAGGCTCCCGGCCGACACATCGGTACAGTTCCCGGTGAGAATCGTGTCCACCGTCGAATGCCTAATGGCGGACCCTGACTACTCCAGCGTCGTCGCCAGAATCGCGTCCGCCTGAGACTTCCGTTCAACACGCAGCTGATCCGCAAGACGACTATCAGTAAGACTCAGGATACTTACAGCCAGCAGACCGGCATTGATAGCTCCCGCCTTGCCAATCGCCAATGTTCCTACCGGAATACCCCGTGGCATTTGAACAGTGGCCAGCAGTGAATCCATGCCATCGAGCGACCAGCCGGTCATTGGTACACCCAGGACGGGCAGCACCGTGTGGGCCGCCACAACACCTGCCAGATGAGCGGCCCCACCGGCAGCGGCGATGAACACCTTCATCCCGCGTTCTTCGCCATTTCGAACGAAATCGGTGGTTTGCTGGGGAGTGCGATGAGCCGACAGCACGCGACACTCATGAGGAATCCCGAATTTCTGCAGCGTGTCGCGGCAATGCTTCATGGTGTCCCAATCCGACTTACTCCCCATGACGACCCCGACTAAAGGTTGTTTGTCAGCCATGTTCTGTATCCCTTTGCTATTAAATCGGCGAACACCCAATGGTCCGCGATTGAATGGAAATGCCTGGTCAAAAGGTTCAAATTGAACGAACTGGCGTCTGCATGCCGTCCCGGCCAAATCGCGAAGTGATTGCAGCATATGGTCACAGTTGGTGGACCCACGGAAAACAGCCAATCCAAAGAACCTGCAGATTGCGCGACACACTGTAAATTCTGAATTGTCGGCTGCAATCCTAGAACTGTTGTTGGTCGCTGAAAACTACAACGTCAGTATCAAGCGAGTACAGCAGGCATCTGGCTTTCAGAAGCGAATACCGCGTTAACTCTGTACGAACGTACAAGAGGCGGAGCTGGTCATTTCAAAATGTGGAGCCTCGATTAGACGTGGTCAGCGAGTCAACGCTGGAACTGACATTCATTTTGCAGTTCACTCGCTGTGAACTCTCATTCGACAGGACTTCGGTTTGATCTCCGTGGCAGATGAGCCTCATGCCCCGTCATCAGAAACGGGCAGTGATATCGCCAAAGCTGAGCCCCGTTGAGAAAATTCAGCTCGTCGGGTCCGGAAAATTTGGCCGGCGTGGTCTGGCGAGGGCAGGGTTCGGAGTCCATCAGGGAAACAGACCGAATAGCGTATCACTCATGTTCGTACACACAACGCCCATTCCGAATCGTGAAGCGTCACCCGATTACCGCTGCTGGAACTGTCTCAGCGCCGCAGTGGATGTGGCGATACTCGAACGGATTCTCCTTGCGAGTCAAGCGGTTTGGACAACGTCCGACATGGAACTACCCTGGCTTCAGTCCCTGCAGATCTACGGCTTATTGATTGTTTCACTCAGGTTCAGCAATGTGCTGGCCAGCGCTGTGAATGCTGCGAGCTCAGCAACATCCAGTTCCAGGTCCGGAATTGATTCACCAACGCTGATTAACTCTGCCGCCAGTTTATTGTGCCGTCGATAAGTCTGCAGATGACGATCCAGGCTGCGAGTGAGAACTTCCAGCTCCCGATCGCCAGGATGGCGCGCCGTTACCAGGCGAAAACCGAGTACAGCTCGATCGGCCACAGATGATCCGCCTTCGCGGATCATGCGTGATCCCAGTGCTCGAGCTGCCTCGACGTACGTCACATCGTTCATGAGGGTCAATGCCTGCAGTGGCGTGTTCGTTCGGTCACGACGTGCGGCACAGACTTCGCGACCGGGAGCGTCGAAAATCTGCATGCCGGGTGGAGGAATCGCACGCCGCCAAAAGGTGTAGATGCTGCGGCGATAAAGATCCTCCCCGGTCGACTGAACGTAGCCCCGCTTATAGGCGCTGGTGCTGACACCGGAAATTTCCAGCCACATCTTTGCGGGCTGATAGGGCTTGACGGAAGGCCCGCCCAGACGTTCCACGAGCAGTCCACTCACAAATAACGCCTGATCACGGATGACTTCAGCGGTCAGCCGCATCGACGGCCCGCGCGCGAGCAGACGATTGTCTGGATCAGCATTGCACACAACAGCGGTACACGTTGACAACTGCCGGTACGTCGCGCTGGTCACAATCATTCGCTGCAGCGCTTTGACATCCCACCCCAGCCTCACAAATTCTGTCGCGAGCCAATCCAGTAAATCCGGATGAGAAGGTAATTCTCCCTGAATGCCAAAATCTTCGGCTGTTCTGACGATACCGGTTCCGAAATGGAACTGCCAGATTCGATTGACTGCCACGCGTGCTGTCAGCGGGTGATCCGGATCAACCAGCCACTTCGCCAGAGTCAGTCGATTGCGCGGCACACCGTGCGCTATCGGTGGTAATGCGGCGGGTACACCGGCGTTCACTTTCCGGCCATGCTGGTTGTACTGCCCGCGCCGAAGAACAAACGTGTCGCGTGACTCCGTGTCCTCCATCACCATCGTTTCGGGAACGGATTCCAGCAGCTTTGTTTTGGTCTCCCCCAGCCTTTGATGACGATCTGATTCAGGGTCGAGGTGCGCAAGTTCACGATCGATTTTTTCTATCTGCCGCCGGACCTGCCGTCCGGGCACCTTGATCGTCGGCCTGGCGGAACGACGATAGGTACCCGGTTCCGGAATTTGATTGAAGAACGCAAAGAGCTCGTAGAATTCTTTCTGAGTGATTGGATCATATTTGTGATCATGGCACCGAGCGCATCCTGTCGTCAGTCCCATCCATGTGGACGACACTGTTTCGATTCGATCGATGATATATTCGACCCGAAATTCCTCCGCGATTGATCCACCTTCTCCATTGACTCGATTGTTACGCAAAAATCCGGTGGCCAGACGTTGTTCCGATGTTGCATTCGGTAGCATGTCGCCAGCCAGCTGCTGAATAGTGAACTGATCGAACGGAAGGTCGTCATTGAGAGCATCGATGAGCCATTCACGCCAGCGCCACATTGTTCGAGGTTCGTCATCCTGATACCCGTCGGTGTCCGCATAGCGCGCAAGATCCAGCCAGAGTACCGCCATGTGTTCACCGTAGCGGTCAGACTTCAACAATCGGTCCACCACTCGCTCGTAGGCGTTCGCAGCATCGTCTGCCAGGTACGCATCAATTTCGTCGATGGTCGGCGGGAGACCTGTCAGATCAAGCGTCACCCGGCGCAACAACTGCGTGCGGTCCGCCACCGGCGATGGTTCCAGTCCGGCACGGCCCAGTCTCGCCAGCACAAAGCGATCCAGGTCGTGAATCGGCCATTTTTCATTACCGACACGCGGGACAAGCGGTCGATGCGGTGTGACGAATGACCAGTGCTCTTTCCAGGCGGCCCCCTGTTCGATCCAGCGTCGAATGATGTCAGTTTCCTCTGATGTCAGTATCCGAACGGAACCGACAGGAGGCATTCGTTCGTCCGGATTTTCGCTGGTGATTCGACGATACAATTCGCTGTGCTGGAAGTCGCCTGGCTTGATCACTCGAATTCCACCCCGTTCGGCCAGGACGTTTTCGCGTCGATCCAGACGCAAATCCGCCTTGCGCTGTGCGGCATCCGCTCCATGGCAATGAAAACAGGCATCGGAAAGGATCGGACGGATGTCAGCGGCAAAGTTCAGTGGCTCGCCACAGAACCCCGTTGAGACCGCAAACGACGCACTCAATAACCAGAGCAATGCGATGCTGTGGAACCGAATTTCCATTCAGCGAATATCCAAATAACACAAATGGGAAGCACGGACTGCAGAAACAAGCTGGTCGAACGTCCAACGTAGCGGAGCCATGATACATTCAAAAGCCTGCGAGGCAGCTTCCGCACGAAAAATGTGAGGGGCAGGAGACGGTAAACATTGCAGGGTAACTACGGATCCTGCTTGCAGTCCGACCCGCCGCGATTTCACATGTCCGTATCCCCATTACCGCCTCATTGAACCGGCAGCCATTCGATGTCATTGAGATTCGAATGAAGACATTTTTTGTATCCAGCAGCAGAGCCGGCACGGTGGCCACAGCTATTGGAACCACACCCACAGAAAGCATCCGGTCAAACGGGGTAATTGTAAAGCAGCCGGACCGGCAGCGGTAACAAATACAGGGGAGGCACCCAATAGCACAAACCAGGAATACAAACAGCAGAATCAGTCCCCGTCCCCTGAGAACAGGGACCGTGATCCCGATGTCCAACAGATTTCAACAGAGCGTGCTGCAACAAAATCAACAGTCCGGACAACCCACATGCAAGAATAATTGGCACAGAAGTAATTTCATAACGGCGGCGGGATCGATTCGAAACATTGCGATACGGCTGTGCACCAGCAATAGGTCAGAATGATTTTCCGCATCATAGCACGGTGAAGATCATCTTGTCCTGCAGACATCCATCGTCTGTAGCAGGACCCGAAAACTCCCAGAGCCACCCGTGTCAGCAGCTGCATGGAAAATCTGAAATTGATTCCTGTCAGCCGGTGATACCGTGTTCGTGCGACCACGCCTGGCGTGAGGAAACAACTGCGGGGCAGAAGATTGAATGTATCAGCGCAAACGCACTCATTCGGGTTTCGTGCCTGTATTTGTACCCAATTGGTGCCGAAGTAACGCTGGCAAGGATTCCGCCACATAGGACACAAAATTCACAGAGACTGTAAATCGACCCTGTACTGCAAACGATCAAAGTCGGCAGCCGCTGCACGCATTTTTACACGGCGGGTTTGATTGCGGCCGTTGGCCGCGGCAAGCTCTCTGTGGCAAATCCGTGCTTCCGTTGTCACGGCATCAGATAAGATTTTTTGACTTTCGTCGCGACTGTTCCAATGTCGTAATATCCTACTGAAATCTGCCCCGCGTGAGTCAGCAGGTCGTATGCACGCCAGCGGTCCCAGCCGTAGTCCGCCTCCATCCAGAGAATCAACCACGCATAGGCCTGGGCAACGGATCGTTCCATCGGGCAGCCGGTAGCAACCACCATGATTTCGTCCGGCGACTCGATCCGGGGCGATGGGATCCTGCGGTCCTTGATCAGGTTGACTGTGATGGTGGTGTTCGCGGGCATCTCCAGACCACTGGCCGACAGCTCACCGTGTCCCATCGTCGCATGGGCGTCACCCAGATACAGATACGCCCCTTCCACGAACACCGGCAAATAGACCGTATTGCCAGGACAGGTTTCGATAATATCCATATTGCCGCCATGTGGTCCGGCAGGACCGGTGGTCGGCACACCTGTGTCCGGAGCGGTACCGATGCAGCCAAGCATTGGTCGATATGGAAGTTTAACTGCATCGCTCCAGTGAACCAGGCCATCTTCGATCGGACAAACGTGTGTACCATGTGGACAATTGTCACCAAGCCATTCTGCCAGCTGCTTCGGATCGCTGGTGCGTGTGGCACACTGGCCAATACTGGGCTGGATGTCTTCGATTACGACCGCCAGCGTATCACCCGGCTGTGCGCCTTGCACAAAAATTGGTCCGGTCTGCGGATTACCATACGGCTTTTTGGTTTTGTCGCGGCGATCATCGCTGGTGCGGATCTGTCCGGAAAAGGCATCTTCGGATTCGACCAGCACTGATTCTCCCGGCTGGATACTCAGCCGTGGTTCATTATGTCGACTAAATTCGTAGTACAGAGGGCCCACCGACAAATATTGCATTACAGTCCTCGGCCACGGAAACGAAATAAGCTGAAACAGGACACATCGTGCCACCGAACCGGTGAGAAGACAAGGGATTGATCTGCATCATTCTCCCGTGTCCTGTGAGGTTGGACAGATGAAGCAGCGGATGCCAAGGAAAACTCCCAACCAGAACCGCTGACGGTTGACAGTCAGTTTCCCGGATGGGTCTCCATGGTAGTTTGCATGCTGGCATCATCGATTTCTGCCGACATTGCGCGTTCGACTGCCGGAGTTATGATTTGTGGTGGCGTTGCGATTTTGGCTTTGTGTGGACTGTTCGTAAAACGGTCCGCGATTGCCGCAGGAATCTGTCTGGCCATTCTGATCGCCCTGGAAGTTGCTCTGTATCTGTCGAGTTGACTGAGGTGCCACGTCCGGTCTGAACGGTCGCGCCGCTTTTGGTGTTAGCGCGCAACAATTTGGTATTTAGACGCGTACGGTGGTCAGAATTCGAGTATGGTCGCTGCCAACATTTTATCAGCATGAGTTCTTGCGCAATCAGTCAGTGAGATGGGTTGAACGATTTCTTGATCCCGAAGCAACCATTGAGGAATTTCTCTCGTTCTCTCCAACGCGGCGTCTGATCACGAATTTTCAAGTTCGCAATATCGCACTTGCATTTCGATCTTACAAAAACATATTACGACGATGCTGGACAAGAAATTCTTCTAAAACAAGCAAAACTGCTCTCCTATACTCGGACAGACATGAGTGATGACGAACTTCTAGCCAAGGCCAAGCAGCGTCTTGCGTCGTTCGACTTTGTCGGCATCACAGATCGGTTCGCGGAGTCGATGGAGCTTCTGCTGGCCACGTTTGGCTGGACAACGACGATGGATGTGCCTCATCTGAATGCGTTACCCGATCCGGCGCTGACCGAGCAAACTCTTTCCAGAGAAACCGTGGCAAAGATCGAAGCGTATACGCATCTGGATGCAGAACTCTATCAATTTGCAGAAGAATTATTTGAGCAGCGCTATGCGGCGATGTTTCACCAGAAATGAATGCCTTGTATCACGCACCCAATAGCTCCGATGTGTGGGAACTGAGAAAACTGTATGCCACCTCGGCATACGGTGGGATCGTGCATCGCAGCCGATTTACACAACTCGAAACATTTTGCATGTTTCTCGGCTATGCACGGAGTGGGACCTCGTTGCTGGGAGCATTGCTTGATGCACATCCGAACGTTGTCCTAGCGCATGAGCTTGATGTATTGAAGTATCTTCAGGCAGGCTTTCGCAAACATCAAATTTTCCATCTGTTACTTGAGAACTCCAAAGCGAGCGCGAAAGGCGAGCGAAAAGCAACGGGATATCTCTATGAGGTCCAAGATCAATGGCAGGGGCGGTACACGACGTTACGTGTTATCGGGGATAAGAAAGCAGGCATGTCGAGTTTGCGACTTCAAGAGAACCCCAAGCTGCTCGATGAATTGCGAACGACCATTGGACTACCCCTGAAAGTGTTTCATATTGTGAGAAATCCCTATGACAACATTACCACCAAGTACCGCAGATCGTTGCAACGCGGACCCGCATGTGATCGAGCAACACTTTTCCCACTGTCAGACCGTTGCTGATACAAAACGAAGGCTGGATGAGGCAGAGTTACTTGAGATCCATCACGAGTCAATGATTGAAGATCCGATACAATGGTTACGCACGATGTGTGAGTTCTTGGGAATTGAGTGTTCTGCAGACTATGCCAAACACTGTACTCAAATTGTGTATTCGTCCCCACACAAGAGCCGCCACGATATCGAGTGGAGTCAGGACGACATCGAGCTCGTGCGTGTCAACATGGCACGTTATGAGTTTTTATCTAGCTACTCGTTTGAGACGTAGAGCGTAGCGTGCCAAAACTAACATTGTTGACCACACTCTATCGGTCGCGCCGCTTTTGGTGTTAGCGCGCAACAATTCCGAATTTAGACGCGCACAGTGGTCAGAATTCGAGTATGGTCGCTGCCAACAGTGTATCAGCGTGAGTTCTTGCGCAATCAGTCAGTGAGATGGGTTGAACGGGATGTCTCAGGTCACTCAGGAACCATATTGCCATACGCCGATACCGGCAGGAGTCTGGCAGCAGCTGCGCGGCGTGCTTGACCCGGAAATCGATGAGTCAATTCTGGAGCTCGGTTTTGTCGAATCGCTTCGATTCACAGGTGATGAATTGCAAGTCGAGTTGCGGTTTCCCACCACCTGGTGCAGTCCGAATTTCGCCTACATGATGGCCGAGGATGTTCGCCGGTCATTGCTGGATGTCGGGAGCGTACGACAGGTATTGGTTCTGTTGAAAGACCATTTTACGGCGGAGCGAATCGAAGCCGCCGTAAATGCCGGCAGGTCTTTTAAGGACGCTTTCCCCGAAGAGGCACTGAGTAATCTGGATGAGCTTCGGCTCTATTTCCTGCAAAAAGGGTTTCTTAAACGCCAGGAAGGACTGTTGCGAAGTCTGCTTCAGGCCCGTTTGTCGTATATGGAAATTGCCGGACTTGCTGTCGGTGACCTGGAGATCAGTGATGATGTCTGCCGAATCCGCCGCGACGACGGCCGTTGGTCGGCAATCGACTCGACAGAGCAGGCTGACCGATACCTGCGGCGGCGAGCGCAACTCGGTCTTGATTGTTCTCAGACAGCAGCGCTGGTGACCGACGTTTTCGGTGATTCTATCCCCGCCGATCGATTGCGACAGCACTACATCATGGCCCGAACAGTTCGCGTCGCACAGGAGGCAAACAGTTCGATGTGTTGTGCGCTGCTGGATGCCCGCAAACGCGGATTGAGCAGGTAACAACAGATGCAATGTGAAAGGTGAGTAACCAATGTATCGAACTGCAGATGGTGAAGAAATTTTTGTCATCGATGGGCATATGCATTTCTGGGATGCTCGCCCGGAAAACTGGCGCAACAAGTATGGCGAAGGATGGATTCGCTGTTTCTACGATTATCACACCAGCCTGAGCCCGGAAGAGTACCTCTGGTCCTTCGAGAAATATTGCAAGTACGATGAAGAAACACTCGTCAACGACCTGTTCTTTGAAGGATACGTTGATGTGGGAATCTTCAACTCAACTTACCTGACCGAGTTTTACAAGGAAGGTTTCAACACGCACCGCCAGAATAATGTTTTGAAGCAGAAGTACCCGGAACGTTTCATCCTCTGTGGTACCTTCGACCCTCGACAGGAGGCGCAGGGTCTCGAAGAGCTGCGGCAAATGGCGAGGGATTACCCAGTCCAGGGAATCAAACTTTACACGGCCGAATGGCGGGACGGCTCTCGAGGATGGTCGCTGGCCGATGAGTGGGCCTACAAACATCTTGAGGTGTGTCAGGAACTCGGCATTAAAAACATTCATATTCACAAAGGTCCGACAATCTATCCGCTGGACAAAGATGCATTTGACGTCCACGATGTGGATCACGCAGCCACCGATTTTCCAGAGCTCAACTTTATTGTTGAACACGTCGGCTTGCCCCGCCTGGATGATTTTTGCTGGATCGCTCAGCAGGAATCCAACGTTTACGCCGGGCTGGCAGTGGCAATTGCCTTTATTCACTCGCGGCCTAGGTATTTTGCGGAGATCCTGGCCAACCTGCTGTACTGGCTCGGTCCGGAAAAGCTGCTGTTCGGCAGCGATTACGCACTCTGGTCGCCCAAGTGGCTCGTTGAAAAGTTCATCAACTTCGAGCTGCCGGTTGACGTCCAGGAAGAATACGGTGTTGAGTTGTCCATGGAAACAAAACGTAAGGTCCTTGGCGAGAACGCAGCCCGGCTGTACGGGATTGACATCACCGCCCGTCAGGAACAGCTGCGCCAGGATTCCATCGGCCGCCAACTGGCCGAATTTTCATAGAGACAGTTCTACAACCGGGAGGTCCCAAAGATGAAAGCCGTGAGACTGCACCAGTTCGATAAAAACCTGAAACGGAGAAATCTGGTCGAAATCGACGATGTTCCTGAACCAGTGATTCAAGACCACGACGATGTGATTGTGCGAATTGGGGGTGCGGGACTTTGTCGAACCGATCTGCATATCGTGGAAGGTATTTGGGACAAGAAAGTCGAACGCCCGCTTCCCTACATTCTGGGACATGAAAACGCAGGCTGGGTGCATGATGTGGGTGACGCTGTGGAATACGTGACGCCGGGTGATCCTGTGATTGTTCATCCGCTGATTACCGACGGCATCTGTCCGGAATGCCGACGTGGAGAAGACATGTATTGCTCGAATAGTCGTTTTCCCGGAATCACTCACGACGGCGGCTTTGCGGAATACCTGCTGACCAAACAGCGAGCTGTCATCAAACTGGCTGCCGAACTGGAACCAAAGGACGTAGCTCCCTACGCTGACGCCGGCCTCACAGCCTACCGAGTTGCCCGCAAAGCGGCTGAAACAATGAAGCCGGGGATGAGCGTGGCTATTATCGGGTTTGGAGGATTGGGGCATATTGCCGCACAGGTTCTTCGAAATCTGTGTGCCGCGCGAATCATTATTCTGGACACGTCGGAACAGGCATTGGATTTGGCCCGTGAATGCGGTTTCACGCACTGCCTGCCCGGCGGAGACGGTGCCGCCGAGAGTTTAAGGCAGTTATGTAAAGAAGGAGCCGACGCCGTCATCGACTTCGTCGGCGAAAAAGGGACGCCCGAGCAGTGCATGGCGATGCTGCGAAAAGGTGGCACGTACTACGTTGTGGGGTACGGGGGAATGGTGCGTGTTCCCACGATCGACATGATTTTTGACGAACTAAACATCGTCGGCACTCTGGTCGGCAACTACACTGAACTTTTCGAACTAATGATTCTTGCCGCCAGGGAACAAGTCAAACTGACCACAACGACCTACAAGCTCGACCAGGTCAATGAAGCCATGCACGACCTGATCGAAGGCCGCCTGACCGGCCGGGCAGTCCTGGTTCCTTAGCACCTGTCGAAAATCAGTTTCGTGTTTCGCAGGACGGTTACTCTTACCCGTCCTGCGGTTTCGTTTTTTGGACACGTCCTCAGAAACCTGCACAGGACAAACGCCTGCTTCGGGACGTTGGTCACAGGCCGGCTGTCGTCAGCATTCACGGTCACGGGGGCGACTGGTACGCCGTCCACGATAAAACGTCCATCTATAAAGGTTTCACGGCGGTGCTGTCCGAAAAGGGCTACGTGACCGTAGCCATGGATGTGGGCCAGCATGAAGTCTATGAAAAGGGACGAATCCTTATGGGCGAGCGTCTGTGGGATGTCATGCGTTGTGTGGATTATGTGGCGTCGTTTTGGATCACGTCGATCCCCAGCGTATCGGCTGCGCGGGACTGTCGCTGGGTGGTGAGATGACCATGTGGCTGGGAGCCATGGATACGCGCATCGCGGCGACGATCAGCTCCGAGTTTTTGACAGTCATGGACCAGATGGAAAAGAACCACCGCATGTGCTGGAAATTCGACGGTTTGCGCGAGCGCATCGATTACGCCGATATCTATTCCCTAACCGCGCCCCGGCCTCTCCAGTGTCAAAACGGCCTCAAGGAGGGCCCGACCCAGTTTCACGTGCCCATCGCCCGAAAAGCCATGCAGGAAATTCGTGTCATTTATGATGACTATGGAAAAAAGCGAAACGCCGAGCTTGACGTTCATCCCGGAGGCCATGAAATCGACCTGCCGGCCCTGCTGGAATTTTTCAAGAAACACCTAGAACGAGCTGAACTCAGGGTTTCGTCCATAGTTCAGTCGTCACCCGCACGGCCTCCTTGGGCCGGCGGTCACAATCAGTTTCAGATCAATTCGGCACAGGCGGAAAACAAGCATGATAGACATCCTCAGTAATCGACAGGGGTTTTCGCCGATCTTAGCAGAACCTCACATTCGCACATCCGGCCGCAGGGAGCGATCACTTGAGTCCGGAGGTGGTTGTGTGTCCAGATGCCCCCACCCGCTGAGACGTGGGCAGGCCATCCACCGGCCAGGAGCTTACATCCGCTACGCAAAAAGCAAGGACATGTCAGGCTAGGGGCTCTGCCAAGCCGAGAAGCAGGCTTGCCGCGCCTTTCCTGACCCGAAGGGAAACGGAACGCAAGCGGGAGTGAAGCGGAATTTCCAGATCCTGCCGCCACTGGACTTCCTGACGGAGTTCACGCAGCA